>MDSV01096609.1_pt1 | contig 16507 bp, 15 predicted proteins | sample 810851 | NCBI WGS metagenome assembly MDSV01 (sample SAMN05326640, study PRJNA326480) | marine metagenome | isolation source: seawater | place: Atlantic Ocean: North East | collected 2012 | reverse complement strand
GAACCCGCAACAATTCTTGCTAGATCTAAACTAATTAGACTTCGACCTTCTAATACAAATGGAACTAAATTATTAACAATTTTACTTGCAAATAATTCGACAATAGCAGTTTTACCAACTCCAGCATCTCCAACTAAAACAGGGTTATTTTTTTGACGACGTACTAAAATCTCCATCATTTCAAGTAATTCACGTTCTCGTCCAAAACATTCTTCTAATTGCCCTAATCTTGCCAATAATGTTAAATCAGTACCATAAATTTCTAAGGCAGGTCCTTTTTCTTCATCATCATCATCGTAATCTTCATAGTCTTCATCATCTAAGATCATATTCATGTTTGCATTTGTAATATATACAAAAAGTTAAAAACTCTATAATGTTATTATTTTTCTTTCTAATTTAATATTCTAAACAAATTAATTTTTTATACTTTTAGTTCACATTGGAAATTTTCTTTCAAATTGAAGAGTAAATTTTCTAATTTTTCATCAATCTCTTCTGTTAATAAAGTCTTTTTGAAAGACTGGAATTCTAACCGTACACCCAAATTCAACGTATTGGATAATTTTGGTTCAAAATAAATATCGAAAAGTTTAATATTTTTTAAATCACTTAAATTATTTTTGATAAAAATTTTTAGTTCATTAAAATTAACGTCTTTTGCAATAACAATTGATAAATCTTTTGTAATCACAGGATATTTTGAATAATCATTATACACACGGATTTTGCTTTTTAAATTATTGTTATTAAGACAATCTAAATTTAATTCAAAAATATAAATATTTTGTTTTAAATTCACATATTTTTTGTAATTAGGATGAATTTCTCCAAAATTTCCCACCAATTTATTTTTTGAATAAATACTTAAATATTTCTTAGGATGATAATAAGGGTTTTCGTCTATATTTTTCTCAAAACTAAAGTCAATATTATTAAAATTTAATAAAAATTGTTCAATAAAACTTTTTGCTGTAAAAAATTCGAGCTTCGAATTAAATTGTTTAGCTTGAACAGCGAAACTACAAGCTAACATTTCATTTTCTCGAATATTTCCATTATTACTTTCATAAACACGACCGATTTCAAAGAATTTTAAATAGTTAATTCCAAAACGTAAATTTTTTGGATAAATTTCGAGTATATTTGGAATTAAAGAATTACGTAATAATGCTAGGTCTGAATTCAAAGGATTTTTTAGGGCAACTGAACTGTTTATTCGTTTTGTTTCCGAAACTAAAGAATTTGTGAAGACTTCATTGAAATTATAATTTAATAAAAATTGTTTTATTTTTTCAATTTTTTTTGTCTTTTCATTTATTTTTGTGTTAGCAACAATAGGTGGGAAAATTTCTTGGAAATTTTTATATCCTATAAAACGTGCATATTCTTCAATTAGATCAATTTCACGGATTAAATCTTTTCTTGAATCAGGAATACGGAAATATAAACTATTTATAGTTGTACAAATAATTTTTAAATTGCTTCTTTCAAAAATTTTAATATCATAATTATCAATATTAAGTACGTCTTTAAAAGCGCGTTTTTTTACTTTTAAAATTTTCGATGATTGTATATTGATATCGTTCGTATGGTTTTTAAAAATTGTTAAATTAATTTCCCCTTCCGCAACTATCTCAATTAATGTTAATAATCGTTGAAAAGATTGTTTAAAATGCATTAGAAACATTCTACGAAGATAACGAAATGAAACTTTCGTATTTACATCATTTAAAGATAAAATGTTTTTATTAATATCATAAAAACTAGCCTCTAAAAGTAATTTTTCTTTTTTTGATTTTGATTTTATAATTCCAAGAACGGATACAATTTTATCGTTCTTATCTTTCAAAACAATTGTACCTTTCTTTAAGAAATACATTTCGTTTTCTAAAATATGCTCTTCAGCTTTTTGGAGACGTTGAATATTTAATTCATTTAACTCGTAAGGAAGAGAATTAAAATTTTGACCCCACTCATAAACAACCAAATTAATCAAAGATTCAATAATATCGATTTCATTATTATTAATATTCAATAATTTTTTTCTTAACCATGTTGGTATTTTTTTATTTCCTAAATTATCAATTTTAATTCCATAAGTTAAAAACCCATTTGTTTTTGAATTTATTTTTTCCGTTGAATAACCAGAAAAAAAATTATACTTTTGTTTTAATAAAAAAAAATATTTTTCTTGTAAATTCCTCCACATTTTATATATTTTAAAAAGAAAAATTGTTGATAATTCTTCAATTAGAATATTTTGATTTAGTAAATCTTCACGGTTCGCGGGTATTTTAAGTTCTAATTTTATATCATTTAAATTCACATTATCCACAGAATTATCCAATATGATATCATCAACTTCTAATCCAATAAGATTTAAAGTCTCAACAAAATTATTAAGACTTAAATCTTGTAACTTGGCAGTTTTATTTAATTGTTGTAAAGAATATTCCATTATAATTTTTTTAGCTAATACTTAAGTTATTAATTAAATGATAGACCCGTTTCTTTTGAATAGTAATTCATAAATTTAAAAAAATGAAACCACTCTTTTGAATTTTTAAAAATTAGAAGTGCTTTAATTAAATAAGGATTTCCATCTTTAAAAAAAACCTCAATATCTTTTGTTTCAATTTTATCATTCTCCCATAGTAAGTACATACCATTAATAGAATTTATTTTAAAATTTGTGCTGATAAAGAGACTTGGCTGAATAAATATAAAAGTAGCCGTTCCTGTTTTACCATTTCTTGATTTAGTTAATTTTATGATTGGTAAAGTTAATTCTTTTTTATTCTTAATAAATTCGATTCGGGCATTCATAACTATTTATATAAAACTGAGATGGGAGGGATCGAACCTACGAATGACGGAGTCAAAGTCCGTTGCCTTACCACTTGGCTACACCTCAATATGCAATTGCTAAATTAATTATATCAATAAAAATAAAAAAAATATATTTTTTATTGAGCGAGAAGGGAGTCGAACCCCTGACACCGTAGTTCGTAGCCACGTGCTCTAGTCCACTGAGCTACACGCTCTATTAATAACCTTTAGTCTATTAAAATAATCTAAATAATACAATATTTTTGTAAATACGCTATAGTATTAGTTGTAGTTGTTTTTTAATGAATAAAAATATTTATGTCAAAAAAGAAATTCTCTTTGTTTCAAAACTTAGAAACAAATATTAAAACGATTGAGGATATAGATAATAGTGTCAAAATAACACTAGGTCCAACTGGAAAAAATGGTATTGTAAGTAACCAAAAAGGTGAATTAAATGTTATTACAAGCGGTTCGGCTTTAGTAAAAGCTTTGGAATTTAAAGAATCATCAGCAAACGTAATTCTAAAATTATTTGAACAAGCAGGCACAAAAACATTTGAAGTTTCAGGCGATGGTTCAACAACTACGGTTTTACTAGCTGCGGATTTATTACGTAATTCGCTACGTTTTTTAGTTAATGGTTATAATCCTGTCTTCTTAAGCAATGGATTTAAAAGAATTTCCTTTTTTTTAATGGATAAGATTAATGAGTTTTCTTTACCCGTTTCGGATCATAATCAAATGACAGGAATATTAAAAACAAGTCTTGGAAATAATCTTACAGAAAATTTATTCAATTTATTACGAGAATGTTTAAAAAATATTGACCGAGATGGTTTAATTCTTATTGAAGAAAACAATACCGAAAAAGATGAATTAGATATCATACAAGGTTTAGAATTAGACCGTGGCTTTGCTTCAACCTATTTTGTAAATGATATGCAGAATTTTGAAGTTAAATATGATAAACCTGTTATTTTAATTACAAGTGCACCAATAAATTCGTTAAATCAAATTCGAGAAATTGTAGAATACGTCAAAACCAGTAATAAACCTCTAATTATTGTTGCTGAAGATATTAACAAAGATATCGTTTCAACTTTGGTTTTAAACAATATACAGAAAAAATTACAAGTAACGGTTGTTAAATACGCATCAATACAATTTGTAAAAAATGGTTTACTAGAAGATTTAGCTTTGTTAACCCATTCTAATTACTACACACATGATTCAAAAGCTAAAGAAGTAGAAAAAAATTTCCGGGTAGAAGATTTAGGTCAGTGTGAGAAAGTAATTATACAAAAAGAAAAAAGTACCTTTATAACATCTAAATTTTCTAAAGTTATTGCAAAAAGACGTATTAATGAATTGAATCGAGAATTACTCTTAAGTGAATCTGAATTTGAAAAAAGTGTTTTTAAAACTCGTATTGCTAGACTATCCGGTAATATTTCGAAAATAAAAATTGGTCTTTCAAACCAGTATCAAATTGAAGAACAACGAAAAAAAGTAGAAAATGCTCTTAGCACTGTTAAAGCTTCCTTAGAAGAAGGTATTTTACCTGGAGGAGGTTCTTTTTATCTGTATTTACGAAATGAATTAACAAATTGGAGTATATTAAATTTAATAGGAGAAGAAGTATTTGCAAGTCAAGTTGTTTGTTCAGCATTATTAAGACCATTTAAGGAATTATTTAGTAATAGTAATATGCCAAGTTATTACATTCAGGAAGAATTAAATATGAAGGGTTACCCTTATGCATATAATCTAAGTGAGAAACGTGTAGTTAATAGCATCGAAAATGGGCTATTAGATTCCGCAAAAACTATTCGAGGTATATTATGGAATTCAATCTCAATTGTATCCACAATTATTACTAGTGATTAAATTAAAGAATTATATGAATAATTCTTTAATTTTTCTCATTCAACATCTTGTAGATTAAATGGCGTACAGTATCCGTTGGTTGGGCACCTGCATTAATATATTTCGAAAGCATCGCTTTATCCATATTAATAATTTTTTTCATTGGGTCGTAGTACCCAATTTCGGCAATACTTTTTCCATCACGTCTTGACAAACTTTCCATTAAGACAATTCTATAAAAGGGCTTCTTTTTTCTTCCGACTCTTTTCAGTCTTATTTTTAACATAAAAAACTTCTAAATTTTTTTAATTTATTAGGGATAAACTAATTATAACGCATAAAACGTTCTAATAAAAATTTTTTACTAATTTGGAAATTCGGAAATATACATCCTTGTTTTTTCTAAAACGGGTATAAGAAGCGTAGCTAAGCGGACTAAAAAAAATGTACAAGAATTCAACCCTTCTAATGCAATAATGCCAGAAATTTCAAGTGAAGAATCTTCAAATTTAACCATAGGTAAAACTTTTGACCAAAAATCAAAATAGGGCTCAGTAAGGACCTTAAAAATAGAAAAAGGCCAAATATAAGGATTTATCATCGGTAACCATTCGAATGTCATTGTTGAATAACATAAAACCTTATAAAACCTTACAACAACAAACAGATAAGCCGCTAAGTTTATGGCAATCGTCGATAAAAAGTACAGGAAATAGACACTGAATTGATTTTCAAAAAATTGCGGGGAATCCAAATTGAAATTATTAAAAAATTCGATATTATTCATCCTTTTCTTTTTTCACTGGTTAATATTAAAAAATATACTATTAATCAAATTAATAGTATATTTTACCACCACCCCATTTTTCTGCAAGGATTTTAGGCTGAGTTAAAATATGCCCTGCAATCGTAAATAAATCATCTTCTGTTAAAGCACGCATTGTTGGGAAAATATCTGCACTCTTAATACTTGGATGAATTTCAGCGATTGATTCTAACCCATCAAATGTTGTTGGATTTTTCATATAGTCCACTAAACCTTCAATTGTGTTTCGTTGTGGTGTAGCTAAACTTAAAGCTTCTGGATCTAAACCAACATTTGGGTTAGTTTTTGTAATACCACCTGTATGACAACCACTACACGTATTAATGAAAAGTCTTTTTCCACGTTTAACTTGTTCTGGTGTTAATGTTGTAGTCTTTGATGAACTTAAAGCTACGGTTCTAGTTGCATCATCTAATTCAATTGCATTAGATGGTGTTGCAAATACAAAGTTAGCAACAGCGAATGAACCAAAAAGCAAGCCTAATTTTTTATTAATATTCATTATTGTATTTATATAAATTATGTATATTTTAAAATTTGTATATCTATGTGTACCACGATAACCTATTATAGTAATTAATATTTTAAAAAGTAAATAAAATTCAGTTAGTTTTGACTTTTAAAAAAAGTTAAATTGATATGTTATATAATTATATGTATATAGAATATATTTTGCTACGAGTAGTTACTTAAATGAACGAAAATAAAACACAAACAAATTTGGAAATAAAACAGGTTTTAAGCGAGCCTTATAAATATGGTTTTCAAACTGATATTGAAACAGAAAGTTTTCCATTTGGTTTGAATGAAGATATCGTAAAGCTAATTTCGGAAAAGAAGGAAGAACCTGATTTTATGTTAGATTTTAGGTTAAAATCTTATAGAAAATGGCAAAATATGAAAATGCCTGCATGGGCCAATATTTCAGTTAAACCGATTAATTACGATGGTATTACATACTATTCAATCCCTAAAAAGAAAAAGCAATTAAACTCGTTAGACGAGGTTGACCCAGAAATTTTAAAGACATTTGAAAAATTAGGTATTTCATTAGATGAACAGAAAAAATTAAGTAATGTTGCTGTTGATGCTGTTTTTGACAGTGTTTCAATTGCAACAACGTATCGAGAAAAATTAGCTAAATCGGGTGTAATTTTTTGTTCTATTTCTGAGGCAATTCAATATTATCCAGATTTAATTGAACAATTTTTAGGATCGGTTATATCGGCTGGGGATAATTTTTTCGCATCATTAAACTCGGCTGTATTTAGTGATGGTTCATTTTGTTATATCCCCCAAAATGTAACTTGTCCATTAGAGTTATCGACTTACTTTAGAATTAATGATAAAGATTCAGGACAATTTGAGCGCACGCTGATAATTGCAGAAAAAAATAGTTCAGTCAATTACTTAGAAGGTTGTACAGCGCCACAATTTAGTGAAAATCAATTACACGCTGCTATCGTTGAATTAGTTGCATTTGAGAATGCAAATATTAAATATTCAACTGTTCAAAATTGGTATAGTGGTGATGAACAAGGGATTGGAGGGATTTATAATTTTGTAACAAAACGTGGTTTATGTATTGGTAAGAATTCCAATATTTCTTGGACACAAGTTGAAACAGGTTCTTCAATTACTTGGAAATATCCTAGTTGCATGCTTGTAGGAGAAAATTCAAAAGGAGAATTTTATTCAGTTGCTTTGACAAATAATTATCAACAAGCGGATACAGGAACAAAAATGATTCATCTTGGCGAGAAAACAAAGAGTAAAATTATCTCAAAAGGTATTTCATGTGGAAATTCAAAAAATTCTTACAGAGGATTAGTAAAAATTGGTCTTAATGCTGATTATGCAAGAAACTTCTCACAATGTGACTCATTTTTAATTGGGGCTTCGTCACAAGCTTGTACTTATCCTTATTTAGATATTTGGAATTCCAATTCAATTGTCGAACATGAAGCGAAAATTTCTAAAGTTAGTGAAGAACAATTATTTTATTTAATGCAAAGAGGAATAAATATTGAACAAGCTATCAGTTTACTTATTAGTGGCTTTTGTAAAGAAGTTTTCACAATGTTACCGATGGAATTTGCGACAGAAGCAGATAAATTATTATCACTAAAATTAGAAGGAACAGTAGGTTAAACTTATGAACACAACGTTATTAGATATTAAAAAATTAAATGCAAATATTGAGGATAATAAAATTATTAAAGACTTAAGTTTATCAATCAAAAAGGGTGAAATCCATGTAATAATGGGTCCGAATGGGTGTGGTAAAAGTACCTTATCAAAAATATTAGCAGGACATCCATCATATGAGGTCAAGGGTGGCGAAGTTACCTTTGATTCAAATAATTTATTAGCCATGGACCCAGAAGTAAGGTCACATGAAGGTTTATTTTTAGCATTTCAATACCCACTAGAAATTGCAGGTGTTACAAATTTTGATTTTTTGCGTATTGCCTATAATGAAAAAAATAAATATCATAATTTGGAGGAATTAGATCCTTTAGAATTTATGGAAATTACAAATGAATATCTAAACAAATTAAAAATTAAACCTGAGTTTTTAAATCGTGATTTAAACCAAGGTTTTTCAGGTGGTGAAAAAAAGAGAAACGAAATTCTTCAAATGCTTCTTTTAAATCCAAAACTGGTAATTTTGGATGAGATCGACTCTGGGTTAGATATTGATGCCATAAAAATTATATGTGAAGGTATCGTTAATAACTTAAGAAAAAATTCTTCCTTATTAGTAATTACTCATTACCCAAAAATTTTGAGTTATTTTAAGCCTGATTTTATTCATATAATGATTGATGGGAAAATTATTAAAACAGGGGGATTTGAATTAGTAGAGATCTTAGAAGAAGTAGGATATGATGCATTTACATAAGAATAAAAGGAAGATTAAAATCTTCCTTTTATTTCTTAATTATTTTGACATTTCTTGTTTAACTTTATCAATAGCAGTTTTTAATAATTCTTCTGCTTCTGGAGCTAATTTTTTACTTTCCTTAACCATTTTAATAAAAGTAGTATCCTTAACGTTAATATATTCAATTAATCCTTCAAGGAATGCTGGAACAACATTTACTTCTAAATCATCTAGATAACCATTAGTACCTGCATAAATTACCGCCACTTGTTCTTCAACACTTTTTGGAGATCCTTGTGGTTGTTTTAATAATTCACGTAAACGAACCCCACGGGCCAATTGTGCTAATGTAGCTTTATCTAAATCCGATGCAAATTGTGAAAATGCTTCTAACTCAGCGAATTGTGCTAACTCAAGTTTTAACTTCCCAGCTACTTGTTTCATAGCTTTAATTTGAGCCGCTGATCCTACACGAGAAACTGAAATACCTACATCAACAGCTGGTTTAATACCAGAGTTAAATAAATCTTTCGATAAGAAAATTTGTCCATCTGTAATTGAAATTACATTTGTAGGAATATAAGCAGATACATCACCGGCTTCAGTTTCAATAATCGGTAAAGCTGTCATATTACCACCACCAAGTTTCTCACTTAATTTAGCCGCACGTTCTAATAAACGTGAATGTAAGTAGAATACATCACCGGGATATGCTTCACGACCAGGTGGACGACGTAATAATAACGACATTTGACGGTAAGCTTGTGCTTGTTTCGTTAAATCATCATAAATAACTAATGTTGCTCTTCCTTTATACATGAAATATTCTGCAACAGCTGCAGCCGTGTAAGGTGCTAAATATTGTAGTGTTGCGGGGTCGCTAGCATTTGCAGCTACTACAACTGTATAACTCATAGCATTCTTTTCTTCAAGGGCAGTTACAGCTTGTGCAACAGTTGAAGCTTTTTGACCAATTGCTGCATAAACACATACAACATCCTCCGATTTTTGATTGATAATTGTATCTAAAGCAATTGACGTTTTACCTGTTTGTCGGTCACCAATAATTAATTCACGTTGTCCACGACCAATAGGAATCATAGCATCAATTGATACAATACCTGTTTGTAATGGCTCACATACAGATTGACGAGAAATAATACCAGGCGCAGGTGATTCAATTAAACGACTTTCTGTCGTACTTATTGCTCCCTTACCATCAATAGGTACAACTAAAGCGTCTACAATACGACCTAATAAGTCGTCTCCAACAGGTACTTGAGCGATTTTTCCTGTAGCTTTTACAGTACTTCCTTGTTTAATTGCTCTTCCTGTTCCCATTAAAACCGCACCTACGTTGCTTGTTTCTAAATTTAAAGCGATACCAATTGTTTGATCTTCGAATTCTAAAAGCTCTCCACAAGCAACATTTTCTAATCCAAAGATACGTGCAATCCCATCACCTACTTGTAAAACAATACCAACATCCGCTGTTCTTGTTGTTGTTTCTGTATATTCGTTTAACTTATTTTCTACAAAATTAGTTAATTGGCTTACATTTTTCATATTTAAAATTTAATAAAATTTTTTAATTTCGATTATTACAAAGTTATTGCTTATTAATAAATCTTAATTCTGTTTTTTTTAAACACCATCAAAGAATAAACTGAATTCTTTTAAAATACTAGCATCAATTGCTGTTGATTTATATTCAACAATTAATCCTCCTAATAATTTAGGATTATATGCCACATTTAAGACAACTTCATCTGAACCTGTTAAAGATTTCAATGATGATAATAAAGTGTCCGCATAGCTTTCTTGTAAGCTACCAGCTGTTATTACTTTAACTTTTACAGAATTTTTAAAGTTTAATAACAATTTTGAATATTCATCAGAAACTTCAGGTAATAAAGATAAATGTGTACGTTCACATAAAACTTTTAAAAATGATTTCATTGTAGTTGTTAAACCTGGGAAGATGTTTAAAAGAACATCTAGCTTCTGTGTTTCAGCATAAGTTGGATTATTAAAAAACTCATTTAGTTTTTTCGATGAAACTAAAGTTGAACGAATTAATAATAATTCTTCACCAATAATGAAAACGTCAGGAACAAATTTGTCTCCAGATGCAAGTTTTGTAACATCAAATGTGCTGTTATCCGAACTTTCAAAATTTTTGACATTTTGGAATAGTGATTTAGAGTACGTTGCAACTACTTTTTTTGTAAGACTCATTATTTAATACCTCCTAATTTTGCAATTGTAATTTCAACAATTTTAGATTGTTCAGCTTCTGATAAAAATAAGAACTTACGTAAAATCCTACTTGCTGTAATGAAAATCATGTAACGTTGTACTGAAATAAAAGCTTTGCTTTCAAAATTTTTAATTAAATTTTCAGTTGTGTCAAAAGTTTCTTCTAAACCACTTTTAACAATCTTATATTTATTCGTTACTAAATCGACTTTATCTTTTTCATAAAGCATTTTCCAAGATTGTAACCAAAATAAACTTTGGGTAAATCCTTTTTCAGCTAAATAGTAATAATTTGATGCGTTTACAACATCTTTTTGTGCATTTTCAATTGTTTGAATAATTTCTTTTTGTCGATTTTCTAAACTTACACTAAATGATACATTATTAGCATAAATCAAGATACCTAACAAAATTACAATATTCTGTACATTTGACTCTAAAATATTAGGGTTCAATTGCACTAAAGGTTCGTCATTAATGAAGAACGAAAGAGTATTTAAGTCCATATTTCTTGTTAACTAAATTTTGGTATATTTAAAAATTATTTAAGATGCGGATTGGAATTTCTTAGCAAAGAATTTATCCGTTAGAGAATTTAAATCACCGCTAACATTAGAAAAAAGAAAAGCTGATTTAATTGAAAGATCTCCTTTTAATTTACTTAAAATTTTTAAATTTTCCTTTTGAATTGAACCAACTTCGTTTTCAAATTTTAAATTAGAATAATTTCGAGTAAGTTTAGTTTGTCGATTTAATTCATTAATTTCTTCCGTTAATAACGAAATACAATCTGATAATTTTTCATAACCGAATGTTAATAAAATTGTTGATTTTCTCAAATTGTAATTAATAAATTCAGCACGATCATCAATTTCTTTTGAAACTGGATTAATAAATTTAAATGTAACAATGATTGCTAATGTAATGAATAAAGCTAATTCAATTACAAAAGTTAAATCAAAATCAAATAATTTATTAATAAAAAATGTAGTAGTAAAAATCATAACGTATATTTTTTATTCTCAATTTATTTAATGATAAGATTTGAATTAATTACTTTGTTTAAAAGTAATTAACTCAAACTTGATCTTATTATCCACCAGTGAATGGATTTGCGAATAATAACGATAGAGCTACTACAAGACCATAAATTGTTAAAGATTCCATGAACGCTAAAGATAATAATAACGTCCCTCTAATTTTTCCTTCAGCTTCTGGTTGACGTGCGATACCTTCAACAGCTTGACCAGCTGCATTACCTTGACCAATTCCAGGACCTAAACCAGCAAAACCAACAGCGATAGCAGCAGCAACTACAGATGCTGCAGAAACAATAGAATCTACCATAATATTAAAAATTTTTGAAAAAAAGTATATTTCAAAGAATTAACAAATTTCAATAAAGCCTAATTATTCTATAACCTCTGCAATGTAATTTGCAGCTAAAGTTGAGAAAATTAATGCTTGGATAGAACTAGCAAACAGCCCTAACATCATAATTGGAACAGGGACAATAAACGGAACTAATGAACAAATTACCGCTACTGTTAATTCATCTGCCACAACGTTACCAAATAATCGGAAATTTAAAGACAAAGGTTTAGCAAAATCTTCAACAATATTAATTGGTAAAAAGAAAACCGCCGGTTTGATATAACGAGCGAAATAACCAATACCTTTGATTTTAAATCCAGCAAAGAAATAAGCAAATGATGTTAATAAAGCTAACATTGCTGTTGTATTAACATCATTTGTTGGAGCAGACAATTCTCCTTCGGAAAGCTCTAAAAGTTTCCATGGAATTAATGCACCAGCCCAATTTGACCCTAAAACAAATAAGAAAACCGTAGCAGTAAATGGTAAGAATTGAGCATAGTAAGATGGGCCTAACTGTGTAAAGGCTATACTTTTAACTAATTCAAACACTACTTCTACTAAATTTTGTAAATTTCCAGGAATTTTTTGTAGATCACTTGTCCCGGCAAGTAAGAATAAAGAAACAGCTGTAACCACTAAAACGGAAACGAAAACTGTTTCTCCATGAAAGTGTAAGCTTTCAGTAAGGTCTACATATAAATGTGATCCAACTTCAATTTTTGATAAAAGAAACGTATACATATATATTTTGTATGTTAAAAATTGATAAAAGGTAGAAGTCCCTATAGCAATTTAAAATTTTTCTAAATTTTTAGTTTTAGAAAATTTATTTGTAAAAGAATAAACAAATTTCAGATAGTTATAAGAAGTGAAAGTCTAATTTCCGCTTATTAAAAATATTTTTAATACTACGAATTAGTAGAGATATTATATCCTAAACAAATTCTATTAACTAAATAATTTAAAATAAAATTGATTGATGAACTTGAATCGTCATTCGCTGGAATTGGGTAAGGAATTAGATCAGGATTACAGTTACTATCAACAATACAAATTGTTGGTATACCTAAACGTAAACATTCTTGAATAGCTAATGAATCTTTCAATTGGTTTGTAAAAATTACAACATCAGGTAAAGTTGTCATGTCTTTGATACCATTAAATAAACGTCTTAACTTATCAATTTCTTTACGTTGACGACTATATTCCTTTTTTGATAAATTCTCAAATCCACCGTCTGCTTCTTTTTGTTCAAGAGATTTTAATCTCTGGATTTGTATCTGAATCGTACTCCAGTTTGTTAACATACCTCCTAACCATCTATAGTTGATATAAAAACTATCCGATCGTTTTGCTTGTTTAGCAATAATTGAGGAAGATAAGCGGTTTGTTCCTACAAATAAGAATTTACCTCCTTTTTCTGCTTTTTTTTGTAATACATTTCCAGCTAAACGTAACAACTTCGATGTTTTTACTAAGTCAAAAATATGATAACCATATTTTGCATAAAGGATATATGGTGCCATTTTCGGGTTCCATTCTTTAGGGCTGTGTCCATAATGAACCGATGCTTTTACATATTGTTTAGCAATTTCTTTTTTTTCCAATTTTTCAGTCATTTTTTTAATCTTTAAATACGTAAATATTATCTAAATAATTTTTATAATTCAGGAAGGCTGATCCTGCTGGAATAAGTCTACCAATAATAATACATTCTTTCAAACCACGAAGCCAATCGGGTGTTCCTTCAATAGCAGCTTTGGTTAATACTCTTTTTGTTTCTTGGAAACCTGCGGCTGATAAGAATCCATCTTTACTTAAAGATGCACTTGTTGAAGAAATGACAATTGGCTCATATTTTGGACATTTGTATTTCAATTTAGTTTTGGCAGATTGTAATGCTAAATAAATTTCATTAATTAAAGATAATCGAATGATTTCTCCGGGTAATAATGGTGTATCACCACTATCTTTAATTACTGTTTTACTTGTCATTTGCCTTACAATAATTTCAATATGTTTACTAGAAATATTTACCCCTTGAGATTGATAAATTGATTGAATAGAATTTATCAAAATTATTTGTATTTTGTTCAAACTTCTTTTTGTTCCTAATAAAGTACCATCAAATATAGAATGATATTTAAATAATATCCCTAATAACTCATGAACATCTAAAATACCTTCAGTTAAAGGTTCACCAATATCAATAAATGAACCCGAATCAACAAGTATTTTTGATGTTAAAGGTACTTCATAATTTACGATCGGATTTAAATACTCTAAGAATATTAACTCATTATTTTCATTCGTAACAATAAAATCATTTCTTGAATTTTTAAATATTCCACTTTGTCCAAAATCCTTTTTTATATTAATCCATTCAATAATTTTTCCATCCTTATATTTGAAAAGAGTATTTGAAATTTTTGATTCATCTTCTACTAACGGTTCAGATTTCCAAGTTGAATATTTAAATTTACCATGAACAACAAGTTGTTTATTTGTATCTGTTTTGAATATGAATTCATTTTTTTTCAATTTTTTTGTTGCTTTAAAAATTGTTGGGATTGGTAATGCCTTAAAAATTAAGTTTTTGTAAATAACACAATCTTCCTTTAAAAAAAGACTGTGTGCGATACTAATACTTTGTTGATCTTGTTTTCCTTTTCCTTTTGGTTTTACTTTTTCACGTCGAGCTATATTATATACACAATTAATTATATTATTGTTAAATGATCTACTGAAAGTATTTGCTTCACTTGTCTCAGAAGCATTTATAACGGAATTTGTAATTAATATACCCGGTCTTTCAGATAAATAGGCCTTTATTTTAGGTTTTCTCGCTTCAATTAATTCTTCGATTTTTGGTAAACCTTGAACAATATCTTCTGTTTGCTGCGTGTAATTAACAAGTGTTGCAAAAATATTATTTTCTAAAACAAAATCACCTTGCTTGTAATTAAGAATTGTCCCTCGTGTCAAAAATATAGGCATGGCTCGTTGGAAAATCATTTTGAATCCATCGCGCTTTAGGAAAAATCCTGGATTACTGAAATAAGAATTTTTGTTTAATTGATTTCCCGCTCGAACCACTGCTTTTTTTTCTTGGAAGAATGAAAAATTATTTACCTGATCCGAATTTATTTTAAAAATATCTTCTTCTGTAATTAAAAATAACGTTTGGAAGTATTTTGATAATTTTTTACGAACAGAATAAATTTTTCCTTCAACATTAGGAAGTAATTCTACAAACCCCAATACGGTGTGTTTATCAACATATTGGTAATTTTTAACTAACAAGGAAAGTTGTAATTTACAATTTTTTACTGAACGTAATATGTTAGATAAATTTAACGAAAAAGTCTTTTCTTTTGTAATAATTTGTAAAGACTTTCCGTCTACTTTAATAATACCTGCAAACGGACTGACGATTTTTAATCGGGCAAATGGCGTATTTTTTACTAAACTATCGGGGAATAAATATTCTGTTTCCTTTGGTAATGGAAATATTTTTCCTGCCGCGATCCAAAGTATACCATCATCTTGATTTACTTTAATTGTTCTCTTATCACGCAACATTTTGCGAATTAAAAGGTTTTCAAACCGAATTTCTCCTGAAATCGAAGTATATATTGGTTTCAATTTACGACTTCCGGGGATTATTGTCTGAGTGGAATATTCTGCTATTAGTTCATTTTTTTTGATAAACGAAGAAGTAGTTTTATATAGAAAAGAACCGATATTTAAAAAAATTTCTTCTTTTTTACCTTCCCAATTAATTACACTAACATTTGTTTCTTCCTGTAATTTTAAAACCAATACACCATGACTAGTTCGGTAATTAGTTGTTTTTAAATTATCTGGTAAAATTAACTGACCAGAAAATGGGGAAAGAACTTGGTTTATATTTTCACCTGTGAAAATACCTCCCGTATGGAATGTTCGCATTGTTAATTGTGTTCCAGGTTCACCAATTGATTGAGCAGCAATAATACCAACAGCTTCTCCTAACGATATGACACGTTGTTTTGATAAATCCCACCCATAGCATTTCTGACAGATTGAGCCATTTGATTTACAAAGTAATGAAGTTCTAACATTTAACAACAATGGGCTTTGTTTCTTTAAATCCGATAAAACTTTACTGGTCAAAATAGTATCTTCTTCTTTTAAAGGAACCATACTTTTTGTTTGGATACCGTTGATCATTGTTCGTCCAATTAAATTACTTGGATTTGACGTCTTTCGATATTCAATAACCATCCCATCTTTTGTTTTACAATCCAATTCTCGAATTACTAAATCTTGAGCTAAGTAAATTAATCTTCTTGTCAAATAACCTGAATCAGCAGTTTTTAAAGCAGTATCAACGATACCTTTACGAGCACCATACGATGAAATAATATAATCAATTGAACTTAAACCTTCCCTGAAATTTCTTTGAATTGGTAAAT
>MDSV01228701.1_pt1 | contig 16513 bp, 14 predicted proteins | sample 810851 | NCBI WGS metagenome assembly MDSV01 (sample SAMN05326640, study PRJNA326480) | marine metagenome | isolation source: seawater | place: Atlantic Ocean: North East | collected 2012 | reverse complement strand
TATTTTCTGGTTGAATATTAAAATTTTTTTGAAATTTATCTAATCTAGAACTAGATTTACTTGCGACACTTATCAAATTAGAATTATCTACTTCATTTATAGCTTTAGCAAATATATTTGCCATATTCCCTAATCCAACTATTCCCCATTTAATCATATAGTATTTTATTTAAACCATTCTTTATAATTATTCTGATTTTCTATCAGGTATTTTGGTAATATATTATTTTCAATTTTTTTTAGCTTGTACTTATTGCTCCATTTGTTTTGAGATGTTTTATCAGCGGAATGATCATAAAAAACAACTCCATGATTTATGTTTTTTCTTAAATCATCTACTGTTAGCTTGCTTTCATCAAATTCATCGTGATGACCAAAGTTTTTCATTTTGATATATAAATCTTCAGGGGTTTTAATATTCGTAAAATGCCATCCTCCATCAGTTATGATGTCAACACTAGTTTCTTTGATATTAGAAAAATAAGTATCCAATCTCCAAAATGGATACCTTTTATTCTTTAAATTTCTTAAATCTGAAAAAGACTTTAAATATTTTTTTTTGCATGCTTTAGATCCAAACCACGGCATAAGCTCATGAAGTAAATTAAATTTGTAATAAAATAATAATTGCTTAAATACAATAAAATTTTTATTACTTTCCTTTAGCTGTTTTGAGTCTAAATTTGGTATTTCGTCATTGTCACTAATAATTATTAAATCTTCTTGTTGTGCATCATTAATGCCTTTCATCATGTAATCATAAGATTGTTCAATTCTTTTGATGCTATTTAATCTTTTATAAAAAGGTTTAATTAACTTGTTTTTGCTTCTATACAAATTAGTTGGTTCATCATAAATTTTTAAATAAATAATTTTATCCTTGAATTTAGGATAATCATCAATATTGAAATTAAATTTTTTTTTCTCTCCACTATGTGAAAAAGAAGACTCTACAACAACAAATTTATGAACATTATTGTTAAGAATATTAAATCTTAAATCCAACATCATTTTTTCAGAATAAAATGTTGTACAATCGTAAATTTTCATTTAGATTTTTTATTATAAGTATATCTATACGAAAATATAGATTTATTGAATACTTGCTGGAGATTTTTCCTCTGATTTAGATATTTTTTCTACTTCAGCCCACTCAATTCTTTTTAATTCTTTAGTCAAAGCAATTTTAAGAACTTCATCGGCTTGTTCTACAGGTGTAATCTTAATATCATCAACAATCTTTTTAGGCATATCAACCAAATCTTTTTCATTTTCTTTTGGAATTAAAACTTCTTTAATACCAGCTCTATGAGCGGCTAATAATTTTTCTTTTAATCCTCCTATTGGTAAAACTTGTCCAGTTAAAGTAACTTCACCAGTCATAGCAACATCTTTTCTTACTGGATTATTTGTGATGGAAGATACTATCGAAGTAACCATTCCAATACCAGCTGAAGGACCATCTTTTGGTGTCGCTCCCTCAGGTACGTGGATGTGAAAATCTTTTTTTTCAAAGACTGGAGGAATTATACCATATTCTAAACTTTTTGATCTAATAAATGATTTTGCTGCTTTTACTGACTCTTGCATAACATCACCTAGTTTACCAGTGATTTGCATTCTACCTTTTCCGGGCATAATAACAGTTTCAATTTTAAGAATTTCTCCTCCGTATTCTGTCCATGCCAACCCAGTAACAACACCAACTTTATCATCACTCTCAAGTTCACCAAATTTAAATTTCTTAACTCCTAGATAATCTGATAGATTTTTTAAATCAACATTGACCTCTTTTTCTTCACCTGAAACTACTTTCTTTACAACTTTTCTTGCAACTTTTGAGATTTCTCTTTCTAAATTTCTTACACCAGATTCTTTTGTATAACTTCTAATAATTTCTTTAATAATATCTTCAGATAAAGTCATTTCTTTTTCTTTAACCCCATTATCTTTGATTTGTTTAGGAAGAAGGTATTTGTTAGCTATATTAATTTTTTCATCCTCTGTATAACCAGGCAATCTAATTACTTCCATTCTATCTAACAATGGAGGTAAAATATTTAATGTATTTGCTGTTGTTACAAACATTACATCAGATAAATCATAATCAACTTCTAAATAATGATCATTAAATGTTGAATTTTGTTCAGGGTCTAAAGCCTCTAATAATGCAGATGATGGATCGCCTCTATAATCTGCACCTACCTTATCAATTTCATCAAGTAAGAATAAAGGATTTTTTGTACCTGCTTTTTTCATCATTTGAACTATTTTTCCTGGTAATGATCCAATATAAGTTCGTCTATGTCCTCTTATCTCAGCTTCGTCTCTTATTCCTCCTAAAGACATTCTAACGAATTGTCTTCCTGTAGCTTTTGCTATCGATTTTCCTAAAGAAGTTTTTCCAACTCCTGGTGGTCCTACTAAACATAAAATTGGACCTCTTATTTTTTCAATTCTTTTTTGAACAGCTAAAAATTCGATAATTCTCTCTTTAACTTTTTCTAGCCCGTAATGATCTTTATCTAATGTTTCTAAAGCTTTATTTAAATCTACATTTACTTTATCTTTTTTATACCATGGTAAATCAACCATCCAATCCAAATAATTTCGAACAACGGTAGCTTCAGCCGACATTGGGCTCATACTTTTTAACTTTTTTAACTCGGACATACATTTTTTAGTAATGTCCTTTGGCATTTTTGCTTTTAAAATTGCTTTCTGTAAATTAGAAGACTCATCTTTGCCTTCTTCAATTTCACCAAGTTCTTTTTGTATAGCCTTTAATTGCTCATTTAAGTAATATTCTCTTTGGGTTTTTTCCATTTGAGTTTTAACCCTACCTCTTATTCTTTTTTCTACCCCTATAATACTGGTTTCATTTTCGATGATTTTAATAATCGTATCCAATCTTTTTTTAACATCAAAAGTTTCAAATAGTTTTTGTTTTTCAGCAATTGTTATATTTAACTGCGATGAAACATTGTCAGCAATTTGAGATGGGTTTTTTAATTGTTTTAAAACGTTAAAATTCTCGTTTTGTATTTTTTTATTTACAGAAGACAACTTTTCTAACCTTCGTACTGTTGCTATAGCCAAGGGGTATAAATCTTCATTTTTAGCGCTTATATCTTCTACATATTCAAAATCGCAGGTTATAAATTTTTCATTTAGATGTAAGTCTATAATTTTAACTTTTTTATATCCTTCCACTAGCACTTTAACTGTACCATCAGGAAGTTTTAATAATTGCAATATAGAGCTTTCACATCCATATGTATAAATGTCATTTTTACTAGGATCGTCAACTTCCGAATTTTTTTGTGTAACTAAAATAATTTTTTTATCACTTTTCATTACCTCATTAAGGGCTGTAATAGATTTATCTCTACCCACAAAAAGAGGTACTACTATTCCTGGAAATACAACTATATCCCTTAAAGGCAACAATGGGATTTTATTTTTTGCAGTCATTTAATAAATATGGATATAAATACTAAATTTGCAATAGAAATATTCTGAAAATATTATTATTTATTATGCCGCAGTTGTTTTTTCTGTTTTATCTTTGTTCTTTGAATGAACTATTATTGGTTTGCTTTTGCCTAAAACAGCGCTTTGTTCAATAATTACTTCTTCAATATTTTCTTGACTAGGTAATTCATACATTGTGGAAAGCAGTATGGATTCTAAAATTGATCTTAAACCTCTTGCTCCTGTTTTTTTGTTTATAGCTTTTTTAGCAATTTCACTAACTGCATCATTTTTAAACGTTAATTTTACACCCTCAAATTTAAACAATTCTTGATATTGTTTTATTAGTGAATTTTTTGGTTCTATTAAAATTTTGACTAAAGAACTTATGTCTAAATCTTCTAGTGTTGCTATAATTGGTAAACGACCAATAAATTCAGGTATCAAGCCATACTTCAATAAATCCTCAGGTTCTAGTGACTTTATTAGTTCATTTGACCTTTGATCGTCGTAACTTTTAACTTCAGCACTGAAACCAATTGATGTTCCTTTATTTCTTTGTGAAATTATTTTATCTAACCCAGCAAAAGCTCCTCCGCATATAAATAAAATATTTGTTGTATCAACTTGTAAAAATTCTTGCTGAGGATGTTTTCGTCCCCCTTGAGGCGGAACACTGGCAATAGTTCCTTCCATTATTTTTAATAGCGCTTGTTGAACTCCCTCTCCTGAAACGTCTCTAGTAATTGAAGGATTTTCTGACTTTCTGCTAATTTTATCAACTTCATCTATATATACAATTCCTCTTTGCGCTTTTTCAACATTATAATCTGCAGCTTGTAAAAGTTTAAGAATTATATTTTCAACATCCTCTCCAACATAACCAGCCTCTGTTAAAGTTGTAGCATCAGCCATAGTAAATGGAACATCTAAAATTCTAGCTAAAGTTTGGGCAAGCAAAGTTTTTCCACATCCTGTCGGTCCTACCAATAAAATATTTGACTTTGCTAATTCAACATTTTTATTACTTTTTGATTCATAATTTAATCTTTTATAGTGATTATGCACTGCAACTGATAAAACTTCTTTTGCATATTTTTGTCCTATTACATAATCATCTAACACGCCACAAATTTCTTTTGGAGAAGGTAAGCCTTCCTGATGTTTAACTAATGTATCTTTACTTTCTTCCTTTATAATATCCATACATAATTCAACACATTCGTCACAAATAAAAACCGTTGGACCTGCTATAAGTTTTCTTACTTCATGTTGGCTTTTGCCACAGAAAGAGCAATACAAAATATTTTTACTATTTTTATTTGTCATATTTTTTTTAAAACGAATCGGTAATCAAACTTTATTATAATTTTATGTTAGTAATCAAGTATGAGTTGTGGATAAATCTAAATCTAGTGGTTCAAGGTCTTTTATCTACAACTTTATCTATTAAACCAAAATCTTTTGCATCTTTAGGTGTCATAAATCTATCTCTTTCAAGTGCATTTTTAATTTCCTCTACTGTTCTTCCTGTATGATTGGAATAAATTTCATTTAACCTTTTCTTTAAAGATAAAATTTCATTAGCATGAATTTCTATATCAGTTGCTTGTCCTTGAAAGCCTGCTGAAGGTTGATGCACCATTATCCTTGAATTAGGAAGTGAAAATCTTTTTCCTTTTTCACCAGCAGCTAATAAGAAAGATCCCATAGAAGATGCTTGGCCAATGCACAATGTAGAAACGTCAGGTTTTATATATTGCATTGTATCATACACTCCTAATCCTGCTGTGACTAATCCTCCTGGACTATTAATATAAAAATAAATTTCTTTTTTAGGATTTTCTGATTCTAAAAAAAGTAGTTGCGCGGTAACCAAAGAAGCAACATTGTCATTTATTGGACCAACTAAAAAAATAATTCTCTCTTTTAATAGTCTAGAATAAATGTCATAAGCTCTTTCTCCACGACCTGATTGTTCAACAACCATTGGTATTAGATTGTTCATGTGTTCATTTATTATATTTTCGCTCATAAAATTTGATTCTTAACCTTATACAACTTGAGATTACTTTTTACTAACTTTTTTTATTGGGGTTTTTTTTAATGTTTTTTTATTATTTTTAGCTAACTTTTTTTTTCATCTACTTCTATTTTGTCGACTTTCTTGTTTTGTTCTGTAATTAAAGCCTCTGCTTCTGATATCGAAATAGTTTTTTTTTCTAATTTAGATTTATTTTTAATTAAAGATATTATTTTTTCTTCATAAATACCACCTCTAAGACTATCAATCGCTGCTGGATTCTTTTTATAATATTCCATTACAATTTTTTCCTGACCTGGCATCATTCTAGTTTGTTTTTGAATCTCATTATTTATTTCTTCTTCGTTAACTTTTATTTTATTTTGATCTCCAAATTCATTTAAAATTAAGCCTATCTTAATTCTTTTTTTAGCTATTATTTCGTTTTCTTTTTTATTTTTTATTTTATCTTCATCTTTCATTCCTTGAGAAAGAATTTCTACTTCTTGTGATAATAAATTTTCTGGTATTTCAATATCTTTAAATTTATTTAGCTGATCTAAAATACTATTTTTAGTTATGGCATCTAAAGTGTGTTTATACTGATCACTTATTTGTTTAGATATTAAAGAATGTAAATCTTTCAAATCCTTTGCTCCAAGGTTTTTTGCAAAATTATCATCTATTTTTGTTGGTATTGGTTTTTTAATATTAATTATTTTACAATTAAAATCTGCTTTTTTTCCTGACAACTCTTTTTTGGGATAATTATTTGGCAAAGTTACATTAACTAGTGCATTTTCATTTTTCTTTTTCTCCAGCAACTGTTTATCAAAACCTTTTATAAATAAATCTTTTCCTAAAACCACCTGGGTATTTTTTCCCTCTCCTCCATCAAAAGGTTTTCCATCTATAGTTGCTGTATAATCAAAAATAATTAGATCACCATTATTTGATTTTTCGTCACTTTTCTTATCTTCAAAATTATTTTGTGATTTTGCTATCTCTTGTATTTTTTTATTTATATCTTTTTCTAAAACTTTAATTTCGTAATTTGTAGCTTTAATATTTTCTATTCCTTTTACTTCAATTTTAGGAAGTTCTTCAACTTGAATTATATATTCTAGATCTTTATCTTCCCCATATTTTTTAAGGTCAATTTTAGGTTGGCCTGATATTTTTATTTTTTTTTCTTTAATCGCGTTTGCAGATGTTTCCTTTAAAATTTTATCTAAAACTTCATTATAAATCGTGTTGCCAAATTGTTTTTTTAGTAATTGAACTGGAACTTTACCTGGTCTAAAACCTTTTAGAACAACAGTCTTGCTTAATTCGTCATACTTTTCCTTCATATGACTATCTATTATTTTTTTTTCTATAAAAACTTTTAAGTTTGTTTTAAGTCCTTTTTTGGAGTCTATAGTTACTTTCATAAATTCTGGTGGGCAAGAAGAGACTCGAACTCTTAAGCCTTGCGGCACTAGTTCCTAAGACTAGCGCGTATACCAATTCCGCCACTTGCCCTTAATAAATTAAAATTAATGTTTTATATATTAATATCTTTATTTGTCCAACTTCAATTGGTCAATATTATAGATGATTAATTGTATTTAATGTTTTTTTAAATTAAAATAAACGAAATGAAAGTATCACCCTGTGTAAGTATTTGCAAAACTGATCCTATTACAGGTTATTGCTATGGCTGTGGCAGAACAGATAATGAAAAAAAAATCTGGAAAATGGATGACACAACAGACGAATGGAAGTCAAATAACCTAAAAACAATATTAACCAGACTCACAGGTTGGCAGCTTAAAAGTTTTAAAGAATCTTATGAACATAAATTAAAAAATGGAATAAGTTTAATGAAAAAAAATAAATAAATTTTTACCTATTTTTTGATAATTTTTGTTAATAAACTATAATAATCATCTGAATATTTTAAATTATCAAATAGCATACTTTTTAAAGCATTATTCCTATTTTCTTTTTTTAATTTTATTAAAAAATCTTTATTTGCAAAAGTTATTCCTTTTTCAATATAATCTTCAGTGTTTTCGGCTATCCAGTTGCTCATTTTTAAATTGTTATTTACACTTTCTCCATATCTCATAATACAAGTATCATTTCTCATAGTTAACATTGGAACGCCCATATAAGAAGTTTCAAAACTTGTGGTACCACCATTATAAGGAAAAGGATCGAGTGCAATATCAATATTATTGAATTTTTCAAAATATTCTTTTCTAGGGGAATTTCCTTCAAAAATAATTTGATCTTCTTTAGCTCCAGAATTTATAAACTTATCGAGAATATTTTTTTTAATATATTTATCGCCAAAAATTGTATGATATTTAAGTATCAATTTTGAATTTTTAACATTTTTTAAAATTGCTGCCCAAGTATTAATTACTGTATCGTTAATTTTGCATATATTGTTACACGATCCAAATGTAACATAATTGTTATTATTAACTTCAAAATTAACATCTGCGGGTATGGTTGATTTAGATAAAGAAATCCAAATATTTTTTAATTGTGCAATTTTTTCAGAAAAATTTTTTTGATCTTGATATGGTGTGACGTAAGGATCTCCAAAAATATAGTCTATCTCTTTTAATCCTGTTGTTGCTACCCAGCCACACCACGTAGCTTGTATAGGAGCGCATTGGTTTTTAAATATAGTAAGTTTATTGCCTTCTGTAATAGCTGCTAGATCTATTAAGATATCTAATTCATCTTTTTTTATTAAATTTATTAATTCGTCATCATTCATTTTGTTTATATTTATAAATTTTTCTGAATCTGAAATAATTGACTGTGTGATAGAATCTTTTATATAGTGATTATAATAACTATAAACCTTAACGTTTTTTTTTTTTAAATTATTTAATAACTCTTTAATAAAATAACCAACAGGATGAGTTCTAAGATCAGGCGAAACAAATCCAACTTTGATTTCTTTTTCATTAGAAATATTAAATTGCTTTATCTTACTATTATAAATAGGCAGATTGTTTGAAAAGTTTTTTGCTACATCTAAATATTTTTCATTTTTTTCTGAATATGCTGTAGCAAGTAACAAATTTGTATAACATAATAAAAAATCTTTTTTAATTTTTAATGCTTTATTATAGTTAGATTTAGCTTTTTCAAACTCCCTTACTTCTCGATAAATATTTCCTAAATTATAATACGAATAAGCATGTGTTGAATTAAGTTCGATTGATTTTTCATAAAATTTTATTGCTGCATCAAAATTGTCCTCATTTTTATATATTGAAGCAAGAGTAAAATAGGTTTTGTGGTATTTGTTGTCTAAAACTATTGCTTTTTCTAGCCAACTTTTTGCTAAACTTAAATCATTGATTTTTTTATAAATTATAGAAATATTGATATAAGCTTCTAAAAATTTAGGATTTGAATTAATTGTTTTTTCAAAATAATAAATAGATTCTTTATAAACTTCTAATTTTTCGTAACAAATAGCAATGTTATTATATGCATAATAATTTTTATCATCTATGTTTATAGATTTTTTATAATTGTTTATAGCTGAATGATACTTGCCTAAATTTTGTTGCAATACACCAAGGTTAAAATAACCAAATGATATATCTGGTCTTAATTTCACTCCTTTTTCAAAATATTTTTGTGCTTTATTAAAATCTTTAATCTCAGCATATAACGATCCGATTGATAAGATTACATCTATGTTTTTGGAATCATGTTCAAGAAGTTCATTATACAATTTTTCAGCACTTTCAAATTTTTTTTCTTTATGAAACTTTGTAGCCTTATTAAAAATCTCTTTATAATTAATATCCATTTAGGTTTTTTTTAAAGTTAATTTATTTGGTTTTAAAAATTTTCTATAAACATCATAGTTTTTGATATTGGAGTAAATTGGTTTTCTGATTTCAACATTGCTTGCAGTTTTAGAAATAAGATTTTTTTGTTTATAAAAATCTAAACATTTTTGATCCCAATCTATTTCACAGAAATTAAAAATTTTTTTAAGTTCTGTATTTGGATTGTGAATAATATCATCAAAACTTACATCATAAATATATTCTGGAAATTTATTTTTGTAATAATTCATTACATCAAGATAAATTTCAATATATTTATATATATGTTCTATTTTATGAGCCCAGTGCAAATCTTTTAAATTATTTTTAATAATTGATATTACACATGAAAATATATCTCTTTTGCAATTTATAATCTTTGCATGAGGAAAAATGTTTATTATTAAGTTAATGAAAAAAAAATTTTCAAGAGACTTATCGGTAAATCTATTTATTTTCTTATTTATGATATTCCTATCGGTATAGTTTTCTAAAATTTCTGTAGACAATGATTCATCTTTAAAACTGATGCTGCCCGTAGATATAAGTTTTTTTTTAACTATATTATTAATAATTCCTGTCTCCTCGCCCGAAATAATTTTATTTTTACCTGAAATTAATATTTTTTCTAAGACTGTAGACCCCGATCTTGGTAGTCCAATAATAAATATAGGTTTAAGATTTTTATATTTGCTTAACTTTTCGTCTATAATTTCTTTAAAATTTAGATTACAAAATTTTGGCAAAAATTCGAACCAATATTTCATAATGGGAGAAAACTTATTTCTGTTTTTTTCAAAGTAATTTTCATGAGCTTTTAATAAGAATTCTAATTCCTTATTGTACTCTTTTTTTAGTAAATGAAACTTTGCTTTAATATAATATATGGAGTCAATATTGTTTTCTCTATTTTCTTTTTTTTTAAGAGAATAATCAATTTTTTTTTCTAACTTTTTATTTAAAATACTTTTATCCAATTGAGATAATTTTAAATAAATTTCAAAATTATTTTCATCTATATTCAATACTTTTTTATAAAATTTTATTGAATTGCTAAACTCACCTAATTCTTCAAATAAAAGAGCCAGATTAATATATGCTTCCAAATATTTAGAATTAATTTTAATCGATTTAAAATAACAATCTTTAGCTTTTTTATAATTTTTTGTTAATTTATAAATATTTGCTAGATTGTTATATGCTATATAATTTCTTTTATTTATATAAATTGCTTTTTTATAATTTTCTTTTGCTTTGCTTAAGTTGCTTAATTTTTTTTCTATTAAACCTATGTTTGAATAAGCATTAGAGTTAGTTTTGTCTAAATTTATAACTTTTAAAAAAATTTCCTTAGACTTGTTTAGATTATCTTTTTCTAAATATTTTAAACCTAATGCATATAAATCTTTAATCTGATCTTTTTTTTTTCATAATTCTTATTTAATGTGATAAGGAAGTATAAAACTCATGAATAAACTTATACAATTAAATAAACGTATAATTAAGTGTAATAAATGTGCGCGGCTTGTAGATTTTAGAAAAAAAATTTCAAAAAAGAAAAGAAAACAATACATAAATGAAACATATTGGGGAAAGCCAATAACTGGTTTTGGTGATTCTAATGGAAAAATACTAATCGTTGGACTTGCCCCTGCTGCACATGGTGCTACAAGAACAGGAAGAGTTTTTACTGGAGATAAATCTTCTGATTTTCTTTATAAATGCTTATTTAAATCAAAACTTTCAAATATACCTACATCAAAGCATAAAGGTGACGGATTAAAACTTTTTAATACATACATCACTACTGCTTTGAAATGTGTTCCCCCAGGAGATAAACCTGAAAAAAATGAATTATTTAATTGTTTAAAATATTTTAATGAAGAAATTATTTTATTAAAAAATTTAAATACTATTGTAGCTTTAGGAAAAGTTGCTTTTGATTCGTGTGTAAAATTTTATAAAAATAATTATATTTTAAAAAATGAAAAACTTATATTTTTTCATGGAGCTAAATACAAATTGCCAGATAACAAATGGTTGGTTGCATGTTACCATCCAAGTCCCAGAAACGTAAATACTAAACGTATAAATATTGACAAAATGGTCAGGTTATTTAAAAAAGTAAAAAGATTTATTTAAATAATATTTTAAACTACTTAGATGAAAAATAAATATTTTGATAGTAGGCAATAGCCTTTTTTTTTGAGTTATCAGTATCAGTCATTATTGCTAAACCATTTAATTCATTAACATCTAGATTATGAAGTTTTTTAAAATGTTTTTTAACATTAGCTTTGACTGTTACCCATTCATTCATATTTGTTTGCGTTGTTGAAAGAACATAATCTATTGATTTTTTTGTAAAAGGACTTTGCCAATAATCACCGATAGAATTATTGCTTGAAAATACATAGTTAATAGCTCTGTTTGACAATGCAGTTTTACCAGTTTTTTTAATGACAAATACTCTTGCGGCATAATCATGTCCTTTTTTTCCTTTTTCATCAATACCTTTTAAATCTTTTTCGACTTTCCAGGTAATATTAATATATGGTGTTTTTAAAAGATTTATTTTTTTTTCTATACCTAATCCCGAAGCTTTACCCTCCGCTTCTCCTTTTATAAAATTTCCTTTTTCATTTGACCCTAATATCCATGTAGTTTCACCCTTAATTTTTCTACTTTTTAATATTTTCATTTCTTCCTCTGTAAATTCAAATATTTTTATTTCATTTGATTGGGATATATTAAAAAAAAATAGAAAATGTATAGTTATAATTATAATTTTTTTCATCTTTGAATAGGCTATAAATTAAGCATAAATTATTTCAATAAAAAAAAACAAAAAAAACAAATTTAGGACAAAATTACACCATTCGAATATCTCAATTTATATTTAAATTACTTTAATGAAATTAATACTCTTTTTGCTATTAGTTATAATTGTATCGGGATGTTCATCTCACTCGGTAAAGATTGGTAAACGTTGTACAAAAATGGCTGCCGACAATACATATGAAAAGTCTTTGATTTGGGTGGTAAATAAAAACAATCAAACAACATTTGATCAAAAAATCAATAAGGGTAACTGCTTAAAAAATGGAGAAAAGCTTTGAAATTCTTATGTATATTTGTACTTTTAATATACTGGTCCATAATTATATTGGGGCCTGTTTTAGCTTGAATTATTAATAATTTAAGGGAGTAGTATTATTTTGGGAGAAGTGCACACGCCATTATGAATTTCTTTAAAAGCTTCTGCACCTTTTTTTAGTTCACGATACTCTATCCACTTTAAATCTCCTAAAGTTTTATTAGATAGTATTGCTAAAGTTTTTTTAAAATCGTTATTTGTATAGCAATAAGTTCCTATAAATGTAATTTCTTGTAGCGTGGCTTTTCTAAAATTAAACTGACCGCTCGGTTGTGTTAATCCTATATGTATTATTGTTCCTCCAGGCTTAACAGCTTTGATAGCATTTTGTCTTGTAATTTCTAGACCCACTGTGTCAAATACTGCGTCAAATGTACTTTCTTGGATAATAGTGCTGTTTGGCTCTACCGTTTCTGCTTCTAAATAATTATGGCACGTTTGAAGTCTTTTTTTGTTAGGATCAACTATAACTATATTTTTACTTTCTTTAACTTTTGATAATATTAGTCCACATAGCAAACCTATGGCACCACCACCTATGATTAAAATCTTAGAATTTTTAAATCCACCAATTATATTTTTTTCTCCTAATTCCACAGCGTGTAAAGAAACTGCGGTTGGTTCGGCTATTGGTGCTTCTTTAATATTCAATGTATTTGGAAGTTCATAGATATTTTTATTAGGAACAGATACTAATTCAGCAAAGGCTCCTGGTCTTTCAATAGGTCTATTCATTCCTATTAGAACTCTTTTTGAACATAAATGTTCTTTTCCGTTATTACAATAATCGCAATTACCACAAGTAATAAGAGGATTAACTACTACATTTGTGCCTTTTTTAATTCCCTGATCTATAACACCGCTTACTTCATGTCCTAAAATTAAAGGAGGAATTCTTCTTTCGTCTTTTCCATGATAGGCGTGCATATCTGATCCACAAATACCTGAGGCAGAAACTTTTATTATACTTTCTCCATCAATTAATTTAGGGTTTTTTTCTTCCCTGTAGACAAGCTCTTCTGTACCTGTATATACAAGGGCTTGCATTATTTAGAGTATCCATATTTTTTTAGTCTTATATCTCCAGTCCTTGCATGAGCTTCCATACCTTCATATCTTGAAAGCCTAGCTGCCGCAGCTCCTACTGTTTCTGTTGATTCTTTTGTCATTCTTTGAAAACTTAAAGTTTTGATAAACTTTCCTACAAATAATCCTCCCGTGTATTTTCCAGCACCTTTAGTAGGCAAAATATGATTTGTGCCAGAACATTTATCTCCATAAGCTACTGTCGTTTCCTCTCCTAAAAATAAAGATCCATAATTTTTTAGTTTTTTTAACCACCAATTTAAATTTTCTGCTTGCACTTCTAAATGTTCAGGAGCATACTCATCGCTAATTTTTGCCATTTCCTCAATAGTATCACACAAAATAACTTCACCATAATCTCTCCATGCAGCTTCTGCATTATTTCTAGGAAGTTCTGGGAGATCTTTAATTAATTCAGGAATCCTTTTAATGACTTTTTCCGCAAGGTTTTTATCCGTGGTATATAACCAAGCTGGTGAATTATAGCCATGCTCTGCCTGGCCTACTAAATCGCAAGCTACAATTTCTGGATCAGCGGTCTTATCAGCAATAATTGCTATTTCAGTAGGGCCCGCAAATAAATCAATACCAACTTTACCAAACAAAAGTCTTTTTGCTTCAGCAACAAATTGATTGCCAGGACCTACTAATATATCTGCAGGGGTATTTCCAAAAAAACCAAATGCCATTGCTGCTATAGCTTGAACTCCTCCTAAATTTAAAATTACATCGGCTCCACACAAATTTGCTGTATAAATAATTTTTGGATGTGCTCCAATTTTAGGTTTAGGAGAACTGCAAGCGATTATATTTTTTACACCTGCAACTTTAGCTGTTGTAATACTCATTACAGCAGATGCGATATGTGCATATCGACCAGCAGGCACATAACATCCTGCTGTATTAACAGGTACTAAAGTTTGTCCAGCAAATAAACCTTTTGATAGCTCTACTTCAAAATTTTGTCCATAATTTTTAAGTTGAGCTTCAGCAAATTTTTTAACTCTGTCATATGAAAATTGGATATCATCTTTTGTTTTTTGGTCTAAATTTTTACTTATTTCTTCAATTTTTTCTTTAGAAACTATGATATCTCCTTCATAATTATCAAATTTTTTTGTTAGCTCTTTACATCCTTCTTCTCGAGATTTTTTTAAAGTACTAAGCAAATTTTCTACTATATCTTTTGTTTTATTTTCATCAGTTGAAGTATTTTTTAATGATTTTTTTATATATTTTACCGTCATAAAAATTTTTTTTTTAATAATTTATATACTACTTTTAAAAAATCAACTTAATTTAATATAAATAATAGTTTAATTATTTTTTAGATAAAAGAAATTGTAAAAAACCACCTGTGAATGCTCCAATGATCCAAGCATAAGAATTTAGAAATCTTAACTCATCATTCCAAATAGTGGCTGAAGAAAATATAAATGCTATAAATAATGAATAAAATGATTTTAAATTCCACCCATTTGTATAAAAATATTTGCCTTTTGGATCTGAAGAAAATAAATCATTAAAACTAACTGTCTTTTTTTTTATTATGTAATAATCAATAATAATTATACCAAATAAAGGTCCTAAAAAAGCACCTATTGTATCTATAATTGACAATAAACCAACTCTGCTAATAAATGATATCCATAAACCTCCTATAATAAATCCTAATAAAGAGATTAGAAAACCTGATGTTTTAAAAGTTAATTTTTGTGGAATTAAATTTATTAAAGTATTTGTTGTTGGTATAAAATTTGCAATTAAATTTGTACTAACTGATGCTATTAATATTACAATTAAAACAATAACTGAAAGACTTATATTATCAAATTGCCCAATAATATCAGAAGGATTTGTTAGTATTTTTTCTGGACTAATTTGATTTTGATGAAATATAATATCACATCCGACAGCAACAATAATTGCTAAAATAGAAAAAATAATTATATTTAATATTAAACTTAAATTTCCTTTTTTTAATTCAACTTCATTTGAGACATATCTCGAATAATCTCCATAATTCACAATCACAATAGAAAAATATGCAAAAATAGTTCCAAAAATTGTAAATATAGGTAAAAAACTTTCAAAATTTATATTTCTGTCAAAAGAAAAAATAGACTGAACTGAATAAAATAAATCACTTTGAGTTTTTGAAATAATGTATGTGCTAAAAAATATTATGACTAAATAAACTGTTATTCCTGAAAAATTAATTATTTTTTTTATTAAATTAATACCTTTGGTAAATAAGAAAAATTGAATTATAGAAGCTAAAAATAATGCAAACCAGTCAATTGTGCTGAGTTCAAAAAAAAATTTATTTAATAATTCGTTTTCTAATAAATCTTTTTTAGTAGAAAAAATTGAAATTCTTATTAAAAAACCGATAGATTTTGAAATAAAAAAAGTTTGAATACCGAACATTGATAAAGCTGTGATACCTCTAATAAGCGAGGCTAGTTTTGCTCCGTAAATTCCCATTGAAATTCTTAAAAAAACTGGAAAAGGTATGCCCATTTTTTGGCATGGTTTGCCTGTCAAGTTAGCCATTAGTACCACAAATAAACCAGCTAAAATTATACCAAAAAAAACTATGCTCGCATCTAATCCATAAACCAAATACAAAGAAGCTATTAAAGAAAAACCAATTACAGTTTGAAGGTTATTTGCCCAAAGATTAAATATTGTGAACCAAGACCAATTTTTTTCTTTAGGATGAACAGAAACTAACTCCCAATTAGTTAAGCTTTCATCGTTGCTGTAATTTTTTGACATTAAAGATATATTTTAATTCTTTAAAGCTCTACTGTCCATACAAGACAGTTGGCAACCATAGTACAATCTTTGGAAATATTATTATAATTATTAAACCAATTACCTGTAGAACCATAAATTGCATCATTCCGAGATAAATAT
>MDSV01111593.1_pt1 | contig 16513 bp, 7 predicted proteins | sample 810851 | NCBI WGS metagenome assembly MDSV01 (sample SAMN05326640, study PRJNA326480) | marine metagenome | isolation source: seawater | place: Atlantic Ocean: North East | collected 2012 | reverse complement strand
GGCGCTCGACGCGGTCCATGAGGCCGGCGTGGGCGTCCCCGAACACGTCCATCGCCCCCTCCGCCGCGTCCACGGTGGTCTGGCTCAGGAACAGCCTGTGCTTCGGCCGCGGCTCGACGACGCGGCCGGCGGCGACGCACGCGCGGAGCCACTCGGGCGCGAGCACGTCCGCCCCGCCGTCGCGCGTGGCCGCTTCGAACCGGACGCTCGTCCTCGCCTCACGCGTCGCGACGACGTGCGTGTTCCCCGGGTGGCGCGCCTCGGAGTGCGTGCCGCCGCGGCTCTGCACAAGGCCGGCGAGCTCCAGCTTCAGCGCCGCCGCGCGCGCCGCCTCAGCCGCGGAGCCCGCGCCCGCGCCCGCGCCGGCGGTGATGAAGAACACGTCCAACGCGCCGAGCGCGCCGTCGCGCGCCGCGACGTGGCGCACGTCCGACGGCGCGAGGTGCGCGGGGAGACACGCGCGCTCGTCGCGCGTCTCGGCTTTCTTCTCTTTCTCGGTGCGCCGTCGTTTTTTCGAGACCGACGCGCCGTCGTCCGCGTCGCGCGCGACGGCGATCCCCCCGGGATCCTCGCGCGCGCGCCGCTCGAGCTCGGCGTCGCTCAGACTTTCGTGCCAGGGCTTGTCCCAGCGCACGCCCGTGACGCGCGGGAACCGGAGCGAGTACGGAGCCGCGAACGTCGCGGTCTTCACGAGCCGCAGGTCCGCCTTGACCGTCAACACCACGGAGTTCGCGGGCGAGTCGATCCACACGTCGGGGGTCTCGCCCGCCGCGCCCGTCGTCGCGTACGCCGGCGGCGCGCCGCGCCGCGGACCGCCGGTCGCTTTCACCATGTGCGGCCCCAGCCGTTTCCGGAGCCGCTCCATCACGCGCGCGCTCATGCCCGTGCCCACCTTGGAGAAGGTCACGACGCGCTCGGGAAGGCGGGGAGGCGCTCGCGCTTCGCCGCTTCGCGGAAAATCGCCATCCCCGGCGTCTCCGTCCGCGGCGTCCCGCGGGTCCCGGGCGGCGGCCGCTGCCGGCGGGGCCTCGACGATCCCGACGAGGTACTCGGCGATCTTCCCCCCGCGCAGCGCCCCCGTGCCCTTGAACCCGCCCACCACCACCACGTCCAGGTCCTCCGTGGGCAGGTAGTCCGGCTTGAGCTTGACCCACTTCTTGTCGCGCTCGCCCGGGACCCAGCGCGACTCCAGGTCCTTCAGAACGAGGCCCTCCTCCTGCCGCTCGACGCGCGTCCACAGCGCGTCCTCCACGTCGCGCAGCGTCGCGCCGACGAAGCAGTCCGGGTTCGGCGGTTCGCCCGGCGCGGACGCCGGGACGTTCAGGGCGATCCGCCCCCGCGTCGCGTGGCCCGCACCTAAAAACACCCCGCCGTCCGCCTGAACGACGTCGTCGCACTCGTGCACCGGTAAGAACGCGCCTCGCAAGATGTCGTGGCGCTCTCTCAGCGTCCGGTCGATCACCGAGCGGTCCTCGTCGTACAAAACGTCAAACGCGACGTACACCAGCTCGAGGTCCTTCACGCGGAGAGGCTCATCAGACCCCGACGCCTCTTCGGGGACGTCGGCGTCGGCGTCGAGCTCGGCGTTCGAAAGCTCCGAAGCTTCGTCGTCTCCGTCCTCGACGCACGCTCCGTCCGCCTCCGCCTCCGTCTCTGGCGCGGCGCGTCCGGAGGCGAAGCGGCGCTCGCCGCCCCCGCTTTTGTCGCGCGGGTCCTCCGGGACGCACCGCTCGTCCCCCCCCCGGCCGTCCCTGATGGCGTGCACCAGGCTCTTGATGTACCCGAACGGCGCGTACACGCCGTCGCGCGCGTTCCACACCACCAGCTCGCCGTCGAACACGCACCGCGTCTTGCTCGGCCTGAGCCGCGCGCGGAAGAGCCGGTCCAGCGCTTTGTACCCGCGCGGCCCAAAGTCGTTGTTGTTCCGCGTGAAGTAAAAAAACGCGTCGCGTTCCGTCCTGTGTACCTGGATCCGTTCGCCGTCGAACTTGGTCTCGATCACGAACGGCCCGTGTCGCATCGCCTCGAACGCCTTCGCGCAGCCGCGCGCGCGGGACGCCATCATCGCCTTCACCAGGCTGCCGGGCTCCAGGTCCTGTCGCTTGAGGCGCTCGCCCCGCGTCGCCAGCGTCTCGCAGACGCGACGCAGGTCGCAGCACAGGTTGTAAAGGTCCACGGCGTCCTGGTGGTAGTTCCTCAAGATGGCGTTCTCGCCGTACCCGATCTTCAGGTCCTTCAGGATGATACCCACGAGCCACCGCATCTGCGTCGCGTCCGTCGCGTCGAGCAGCGCGCGCATCACCGCCGTCTTCTCGTCGGCGCCGCGAGCGTTTGACAGCCGGTTGAGCGCCGCGTTGACCTCGCCCACGGTGCACCGCCGGACCCCGCGCTCGGGCCGGTGGCGCCGCACAACCTCGAACACGGTGCGCGCGAAGTCGCCCGAGCCGCTCTTGCGCCAGCCCTCCAGCTCGAGGAAGTCGGGACTCTCGTGCCGCTTCAGCCCGAGCGCCAGCCCGATGCACCGCGCCAACGCCGCTTCCTTCAGGTTGTACGCGCTGCGCTCCTTGTCGATGTTGGGGAGCATCAGGCGGTACAGATCGAACGATCCACGCCGGGGCTGGTCGTCGGGGACGCGCGTCTTGTGCTCGAAGAATCGATTCAGGAGCGCGCGCTTCCTGATGCTGCCCTTGTGCCCGGTGTGGTTCACCTCGCGGATCGCCTCGAAGAGCTCGCAGACGTCGGCGAAACGGAGACTGGAGAACGCGCCGAGAGGCGCCTCGGCGCTGGTCCCGCCAGGGGCGTCCCTCAGGGTCGCGGCGTCCATCGCGAGAGACGCGATGACCTGCAGACCCTGCCGCGAGAGACGCGGCGACGCGCGGAGACGCGCGCGGACGCGCGTCGGACCTCCCGAGCCCGCGCGCGGCAGATCTGAATGTCAACCAGCCATAGCATAAACGCAAAAACGCATAATAAAATAGTGCACTTTTTGTCAACAAAGAGAGTCGCGGGCTCGTGGCTATCCTATACCATCGACGTTCAGTAACGGCGACCGGGCGTGCCGCGCCCGCCGCGCCCGCCGCCGGGGCTCTTCCCAGGTGTGCCGCGCCCGCCGCGCCCGCCGCGCCCGCCGCGCCCGCCGCCGGGGCTCTTGCCGGGCGTGCCTCTCTTGTCCATGAACTTGGCCTGCTTGGCGGCGGAGCCGCCGCCGCCGCCGGAGGATTTCTTCCGCTTCTTCGCGCCGTCGTCGTCCGAGTCGCCGTCGCCGAGGAGGTTCTCGTCGTCCTCGCTCTCGGAGCTCTCGGAGCTCTCGGAGCTCTCGTCGCCCTCGTCGTCGTCCTCGCTCTCCGAATCCGAATCCGACTCGGACTCGGACTCGGACGCCTTCTCGCCGACGTCCGCGCCGCCCGCGAAGGGCGTCGCCTTCTTCGCGGCGGATCCCGACTTGGACATGAACGGCTTCTCGTCGTCGTCGTCGGAGTCGTCGTCGTCGTCGGAGTCGTCGTCGTCGTCGGAGTCATCGTCGTCGTCGGATTCGTCATCCTCCTCCGAGCCCTCCTCCGAGCCCTCCTCGGAGTCGTCGTCGGAGGGCGCGGCGGCGGCGGCGGCGGCGGCGAGCTTCTTCGTCTTCGCCGCGGGTTCCTCGTCGTCGTCGTCGGATTCGGAATCTTCGTCATCCAGGCTCTCGTCGTCGTCGTCGTCGTCCTCGTCCTCGAGGTACTTGAAGTCGCCGTCTTCGTCGTCCGAGCTCACGTCCAGGTCGTTGAAGTCGTCCTCGATGCGCCCGGTCAGGCACACCGCCGCGGAGCCGTTATGCCGCACCGCCACCGTCTCGCCGGAGGAGAAGGTCAGGCCCGTGCCGAGCGAGAACTGGTCGCACGTGCCCATGGTCAGCGAGCCGATGGCGAGCTCGGGGGATTCGCCCGACTGCAGGAACACCGTGACGCGCTCGCCCGCCTTGGGCTTCAGGCCGAGCGCGGCCTGGCACAACACGATGGAGTCGCCCTCATCGGCGGCGAACTTCTTCGTCTGTTGGCGGCGGAGGCGCGGTGGATTTGGCGGTCAGATCTCGGCGCGGCGGGGACGCGGGGGCGAAGGCGAAGGGGAACGGGAGAGCCGAAGGTGCGTCTCGAGCGCCGCGTACCTGGCCCTTGGGAATCTCGATGCCGAAAAACTGCGGCATGGTCGACGCGCAGCTGGTTGCGCGGGGGAGGATGCGTCGTGGCACGCGCCAATCGCGAAAGCCGCCAAAAAATCATCGAACCGCCGCTTTTTCAGACAGTGTCACAGTGAAAGCGCGACAGTGGAGCTCTGACTGTTTGCCGACTGCGCGCGCAGGTCTGGCCTGCAGACTTCCCGGCAAAAAATCCTGGCCCTTTTTATCCGCGTTGGCCTTTCCCGCGCGGCACTCCACAGACCGCACAATGGTGCTCTCGACAGCAGGCGCGCTGCGCGCGCACATCGGTCTCCCCGCTTCAACGCGCGATTCCCGCGCGCACCGCCGCGTCGGCGCGGCGCGCCCATCGCGCCGCACCCTCCGGTGCCCCGGATCCTTCCTCCGAACGAACAACGACGCTTCCGTCCGCCGCGGCCATCTCGGCGCGGCTCGCGCCTCCGCGGGCGCCGAGGAGGCGGAGTGGGTCGTCGAGCCCTCGCCCGCGGACCCGTCGTGCCCGTTCGACTGGTGGAAGGACGCGGTGGTGTACCAGATCTTCCCCGATCGCTTCGCGCCCGACCCCGCGGGCCTCGCGCCGGGCACGCAGGTGGACGCGTGGGGATCGCCGCCCACCATCCGCAGCTTCCAGGGAGGCTCTCTGCGCGGCATCACGGAAAACCTGGACCACATCCAGTCGCTCGGCGTGAACACGCTGTACACCACACCTGTGTTCCTGAGCACCGCGAACCACCGGTACCACCCCAGCGACTTCATGAAGGTGGACCCGATGCTGGGCGGCGAAGACGCGTTTCGCGAGCTCGTGGACGCGTGCCACGCGCGCGGGATGCGGTTCGTGCTGGACGGCGTTTTCAACCACACCGGCCGCGGGCACTGGGCATTCGCCTCGCTGCTGGACGCGCAGGAGCAGAGCCCATATAAAGACTGGTTCCTCCCGAAGTCTTTCCCCGTCGTGGCGTACGGCGTCGAGCGGTACCACGTGAACTACGAGTGCTGGTGGGACCTGCCCGACCTTCCCAAGCTCAACTTTGCAAACGAGGGCGTCCGCGAGCACGTCCTGGACGTCGGCGCGTTTTGGGTGCGCGAGTTCGGCATCGACGGCTGGCGCCTGGATTACCCGATCGAGATCGAGCCGGCGTTCTGGCGACGGTTCCGCGACCGGTGCCGCGCGGAAAACCCGAGTTGCGTCACCGTCGGCGAGCTGTTCGGCGTTCGGCCGGACGACGTCGGCGAGGACGGGCACTTCGACTCGCTCATGAACTACGCCTTCGGGACGTGCGCGGTGGGGTTCGTGGGGGGCGGCGTGGAGCTGAGGCAGGACGACGCGATCGGCGGGGACTACCAGATCACGCCCGTTGACGCGGATGGGTTCAGACGGTCGTACGGCGAGGTGTGCCGCGCGTACCAGTCCGCGCACGTCCCGGGCGTCGGCCGCGACGCGAGCGGCGGGCGAAACGCGCTCGGCGCCGGGTCGGCGCACCCCGCGATGCTGATGAACCTGTTCGACTCGCACGACACCGCGCGCGCGCTGTGGATGCTCCGCGGGGACGCGGAGGCGCTCAAGCTGCTCCTGCTGATGCAGGCGTGCGTGCCCGGCCCGCCCATGACCTACCAGGGCACGGAGGTTGGCCAGATCGGCGCGCTCGGCCTGGACGGCAGCGGCCGCGACCCGCACAACCGCCAGGCGTTCCCTTGGCACGAGAGCGCCGAGTGGGACCGGGACCTCCTGTCGCACGCGAAGGAGGTGGGGCGGTTACGGAACGAGCTGTATGCGCTCAGACGCGGGGGGTTGCGGTGGTGCGCCACGCGCGACGCCTCCGCGCGCGTCGACGCGCCCGTGACCAACCAGAAACTCATCGCGTGGGAACGGAGCTTCGTGCGGGCGAGCGACGGCGCGGGCGCCGTGTGCGCGTTCCACAGCGACGTCGAATCCGCGACGAGCGCGACGCTGGTGGACACTGGTTTCGGCGCGAACGTCCCCGTGAAGGCGGCGTTCGCCACGAAGGGCGTCGTGATCGGGAGCGCCACGGACGCGAACGGGCGCGTCTCGGTGACGCTTCCCCCGCAGTCGGGGGTGGTGGTCGTCCCCGCGTGACCGAGAACGAGAGCGCGAGCGCGAAAAAAAATGAGTCGCCGAAAGAAAAAAACGTCGCACGCGTGTCTATACCGACGCGACGGCTCTCTGGCTCTCTGGCTCTCTTTCGACGGCTTTCGTCGTTCTCACCCACCCGCTCCGGCGTGTCCGCGGGAAAAGTCAGATTCGCAACACCTTGCCCAGCACCAGCCCGAGCGCCAGACCCGCGCCGACCAGGATCCCGCTCCGCGTCTTTTCGTCCGCCGCCGCCGGCTTCTCCTCCGTGGACGGCAGCGCCGCCGTCGGCGGCGCCGGGCGCACGTAATCGAAGGACGTGCGCTTCGCCTTCGTGTCCACGATGCTGTACCTCACGAGCCAGGGCTCGCCAAGGAAGTCCAGGAGCATGCTCTGCGTGCGGCGGAACAGCTCGTGCGCGGCGTCGATCTCGTTCCTGAAGATGCTCACGGACTCCACGCTCACGCCGAGGGGTACGCCGCACCCCTTGGTTTCCTCGAGGATGCGCCGGCACATCCCGCACAGCAGATCCACGCTCTTGCCCACCTTGTTCTCCGCCTCCAGGATCTCCTTCTCCACGTCCTCGGGGACGGTGACGCCCAGCCACTTGATGAAGCGCATGGTCTTCTCCCTGCCGCAGGGCGCGAAGGTCAGGATCACGCGCTTGGGCGCGATCTTCCGCTTCCGGCACAGCGCGCCGTACTCCTTCAAGAGCTTGATCATCGGCTCCGGGTCGTAGATCGCCTGCGAGATGAACCACTTCATGCCGAGCTCGGACTTCTTGACGAGCGTCTCGTGCTCGTTGCCCTTCTTGATGTGTCGCTCCGCGATGGTCACGCCGCCGTGCGCGCACTGCGGGCGCGCGTTCAGCTTCGCGGCGACGTCGGGGATGGTGGGGCCGGCGTACTGGTTCGCGGAGGACGCGCCGCCCACGAGGTTGTACGCGTTCACGCCAAACTTGTCGATGGCGGTCTCCAGCCACGCGTCGAAGCCCCCCGGGTCCGCCTCCGCGACGCACTTGTACACCACGGACTCCTTTCCCGAGACCTCCTTCAGGATGCGCGCGAAGTTGCTCGGGTCGTCCAGCTTGCGGAACGGGAACGGACGAGGCTCGGGGGTGCGGCCCTTCTCCTCCTGGATGTCGTACACGATGAACCCGTCGGTGGCGAGCGTCGCGCTGCGCTCGACGAACTTGCGCGCGGTCTCGCGAATCTCCTCGTCATTCGCGCCCTCCAGGGGAGGAGTCAGGCCTGCGGTCGGATGGAGGGAAGGGTTCGAGTTCGGGGTCGCGGGGTCAGCGGCAGAGCGGCGTCGGGTTCTCGTCGTGCCCGGACGGCCGCCGCGCGAGAGGGATTTCCGGAGCGATCGCGATCACGCACCGAACAGGAACACGGGCCTGGAGTAATCGCACAGGGCTTCCACGAGACCGACGTCCATGATGCGTGCTTCTCTTCTGCGTGTGTCTCTGAGGGACGGGCGCCCGAGGGTTCCGGCGCGAGCACAGTACCGGGCCGATTGCAGATTCTTCCTGCGAAAAGGAACCAGCCCCAGCCGCAACTCGTGGTTTTCCGTGACCCGAGCGAGCACCGCTCCTATCCGCGGATTTGGATCATAGACAGACTCACAGATGGAGACGCAAAAAAGAAAGTTGGATGTCCGCCGAACTGCAAAGCGACGTCTGCGTATTTGTCATAATCTGTCACGGTTCCCGAACCAAGAAAATATCAGCGTCGGTCATCACGCGTTCACGCCGGCGGTTTGCTTTTTCCGTACACGGGATCGCAGTCGCAAAAACCTGCGACTTTTCGTATTTCGTTGAGTTACTCAACAACGATAAACGATGGCGTTTTGGCCTGATGCGCAGACCCGGGGGGCGACGCCCTGCTGCGGGTGCGTCGTTCGCGGGATGAGGCGGGGTCGGGGGCACGCACCGATCGAGGATGACTTGTCCACCGCCCCCGACGATGCGGGGGACGCGCCGTGGGCGCGGCACGTCGGCCCGTACCCGATCTCGTCGTTCGCGCTGGACAACCCCCTCCCCGAGCACGGAAAGGACGCCACGCTCAGGGGACGCGAAGCCGAGTTCCGCGCGTTCGACGGGAACATGCAGGCGCCTTACATACGGCGCTTTTTGCTTGCAGGGTTGGCCTCCGCCAGCGCGCGGCTCGCGAACCCGCTTCTGCGCTATGAGACCAGGTTCGCGCACCTCTCCCCGACATGCCAGTGGGCGCACGTGCTGGAGAACGTCGCGCTCGCGTGCATCTGCTTGTACTGCCTCGCGCGCGGGTTCGGCGTGAACCAGAAAACGGGCAATGTCATCCCCCCTCCATGTTACTGGTGGCACTGCATTTTCGTCGCGCTGTACTGCGGCGCGTACGCGCGGCACGCGAACCGCTGCGTTCTGTTGGTCGTCGGGCCGAGCGGGTTGGTGGGCGAGCAATTCACGGCGTTTTTCGTCGTCGCGCTGCTCGTGCTGGGGTGGCGCCCGCCGCTCCACGAGGTCATCACGTCGCGCGTCCTCGGCTGGGCGCTGTACAGCATGGTCATCGCACAGTATACGCAGGTGTACTGGTACTCGCACATCGTGCGACTAACGTGCGGGGTGCTCATGCCCATCGCGCTCGCCGCCCTGCTCGACACCCGCGCGCGGCGGCGCTTCGCCAACGAGGTGGCCATGCACGTCGGCGCCGGCGTCTGGGGCGTGGCCGAGAGCGTATCGCGTTGGCAGTCCTCGACGCCGTCGCCGCAGTACGAGCGCAGGTGACGCGAGTCTTCGTCGTGTCCGACGGCGACGAACGGACGAGATTGGAAAAGGCGAGCTCGAGAGAGGGGCGAGAAGCGAGGCGGCGAGAAGCGATTCTTTTTTGAAGTCGCGCGACGCGCGCGGCGCGGCGGTGTCGCGGGTGAGGGAGGCGCTCACGCGCGTCCCTCGTCGTGCTGCGCCAATACGCATCGCATGTATTATGTGTAGAACTGTATTAGAAGCGATTTCGTATCCGGTTTGTTTCGCGGCGTCGAAGCGCGCGGCGTCAAACTCGCGCGCCGCTGTCGTCGGCGCCCCGGCGCTTTTCCTCCGCCGAACGCTCACGCGCGCGTCTCTTGCGCTTCTCCTCCGTGTCGCGCGCCCGCGCCTCCGCGGACCCGCACACGAAGGCCGGATCCGGGGGCTGGCGCACCTCGTACATAAGCTCCCACTTGCCCTTCTCGCGGTCGAACTTCCAGCCCAGGTGCCATACCAGCACCTGCGTCGCGCCGTCCGCCAAGGGCTCGAGCGAGCTTACATCCGTCGCGCCCTCGCCGAGCGCGGCTCGCAGAAAGTCATCCTCGAGGTGTCCCAGCTTCGAGCGCGGCGAGAACGTCGCCGACTTCGCGGCGGAGACGCGCAGCGCGAACCCAGCCATGTCCACGTTGTACCTCCGTTTATCGCAGAACTTGGAGTAGAAGCCCACGACGGAGCCGGAGTCGTCCACGGCGGGGGCCTCGACGTGCGTCGGCGCCATGGCGAAGGGGAAACCCACGGGCCAGACGCCCGCTTTCTTAATCTTCGCCATCTCCTCAAACACGCGCGGGTCGTACTCGTTGTCGTCGTCGCCGAAATACACCACCGGGTCGTCGCTCGCGAACGCGGCCGCGTTCCCCCCGAAAAGCCCGCCGCGCGCAACCGCGGCGCGCAGGCGCTCGCGGTCGCGCGCGAACGCCAAGCCGGCGTTCCTCTGCGCGACGCCACGGTGCGGAGGCGGCTTTCTTTTACTCGTTTTCGCTCGCGAACCCTCGGTCGCTTTTCCATTCGCGGGCGCGTCTCGCGCCGGCGCCTTCAACCTCGCCGGCACCTCGATCGTGACGGCGTGAACTGTCGAGGTGTGCCTCCCGGGGACGCACCGTGGCAGCTTCGGCGCGGGGTCCGCGTCTCCTTTCTCGATCACCAGGACCCACAGGACGTTTTGGCGCGAGCTCTGGCACATCGCGTTGAGCATCCGCAACAGCGCGTTCGCCTGCGGCGGAGGTTTGTTCGTCGGGCGAGCGTACGTCGGCGTGATCACCACCAGCAAAGGCGAGCCTTCGTTGGGTGTTTCCGCCTTGGCTTTGGATGTCGCGGTCGCGGGTTTTGACGACGCGGTCATCGCTTCCGACGACGCGGTCGCCTCCGTCGTCGCCGAAATTGGCTCGAGCTCGTCGTTTCGCGTCGCCGAGCGCCGCGACGCCACGCCCGATGGACGAACGAACGCCGCGGCGGTCCCTTCTCGGTCAGCCACGTCGTCGTCGACGCGCTCCAGACGTGCGGCACGTCGTGATGATCGGAGCACATCACCGCCGATGTCGGCGAAGGGGAACCCCGCCGCCGTGAAGGCGACCACCGCGAGCGCGAGGAACGTGATGGCCATCACCCGAAGTCGTCTTCGCCTGCCTCCGGCCTTTGACGACGAGTGCTGGAGGCGAGTCCCCACGAGAGGCGACCCCCCGGGCTCACCCATCCCATCAACCCACCGGCCGCCGTCGGTTCGCTCGCGAGACCTGCCACGTCTCGGCGGACGGGCGCGCCACCGCCGCGCGCGCGCGCGTGTGCGACCACGTCAAAGCGCTCGTGGGTCGTCTCGGAACTCCGACTGCAGGGCCTCTCGGCCGTGCCGACTCACGAGTCGATTATTCGTCTTCGTGAATCCTCGCTCACGTCACTCCGTCGCGCATGACCGCGCCGCGGCGGCGCGCACGCCGAGCCGCGCGCGCGCCGCACTTGGCACTCTTCGTTCTTCTCGCGTCGCTGCGCCTCGGTCGGTCCCGCAACGGCGGTGAGGGAACCCGGGGAACCGCCTCCGACGTCGCGCGTGTTTCCGACGGCGACTTCAAGGTGGTGGGGTACCTGCCCGAGTACCGCGTCGGCGCGGTGGACTGGAACGCGACGTGCGCCGGGGTGACCCACGTGCTGTTTTTCTCGCTCGAGCCCACGAGCGACGGCGCGCTCGGCGCGCTGGATCGGTTTCCGGACGCCGAGACGTTGCGACGCGCGCGCGACGCGTGCGACGCGTACGGCACGAAACTCATCGTCTCCGTGGGCGGCGCCGGTCGCTCGCGCCGCTTCGCGGCGGCGACGCGTTCGGACGCGACGCGACGAAAGCTCGCGCGCGCCATCGCCGCGTTCTGCGACGCGCACCGCTTGCACGGCGTGGACATCAACTGGGAGTACCCGCGCGACGAGACGCAGTGGCTGAGCGTGTTCAAGCTAGCGCGCGCGACCCGCCGCGCCTTTGACGCGCTCGGCGCGCGCGGGGCTGAAAAAAAAACCGTCTTCCTCGCGTTCCACCCCGACGGCGTCTCCGAGCGATTCCTGGCGCACCCGATGGCGCACCAGCACGTCGACTTGATGCACTGCATGGCGTACGACAACACGCGCGACGCGGAAGGACACAGCACGCTGGCGTACGCGGCGTCCGCCGCGGCGCGCGCGGTACAAACGATACCGAAGGAACGCGTCTCGCTGGGCGTGCCTTTCTACGGCCGCGGCGTTGGCGCGCGGAGCGCCGCCGACGCCAAGGCGTACGGCGACATCGCGCGCGACGCGTCGTCGTCCGACGTTTTCGTGGACGACGGCCACGCCGTGGACGTGCTCGACGCGTATGCGTTCAACTCCCCCGCGACGGTCCGCGCGAAGACCGCCTTGGCGATGGAAACCGGGCTCGGCGGCGTGACGGTGTGGGAACTCGGCCAGGACGCCGGCGGCCCCGAGCCGTCCCTGCTCCGGGCCATCGGATTCGAGGCGTGGCCCGGCGGCCGGCCGCGGCGCGCCGCCGCGGAAGCCGCGGCGCGCGAGGAGCTGTAGCGACGCGAGCGCTTGGAAGAGAAGCGGTGCGAACGCGAACGCGCCATTACGTGTACCTGCGGCGCTTCGCGGAAAAAAACGTCATTCGCGACGTGTACTTTCAAGCGTTAATACATAAACAAAGGAAAATGCGCCCCGCGCGACGGGTTGCGGTCTACGCGCGCCTCGTCTCGCACGCCGTCACACGCTGTTGTCGCGTCGGAGACGCTTCACGTTTGGTGCTTCTTGCGCTCGGGCAGCCCGGAGACCCGGGCCAGACACGCCACCAGCCACGCGCTGAGTGCCACCGCTGCCACGGACGCGCCTATGCCCGCCCACGCATCCGGGTTGTCGGCGACGGCGCGCGCCTCGCTCTTCGCGTACACCGCGACGCAAACCGCCGCCACGAGCGCGGCGAGGAACATGAGGAGAAGCGGCGCGAGAGCCGCGCGCATCGACGCGTGCATCATCGCCGTGACATCGGCGGTCGAGGCGGTCCGACCGCGCGTCGTCACGTTTTCTCCCAGCCGCGCGCCTAAACGCTCCAGCGAGAAGTAGTGCGCCATCGCCACCGCGCCGCGGTGCATCCGCGGGTTGGGCTCCTGGTTCTTGCCCACCGCGTGCAGCACGGCGCCCAGCATGGAGACGAGCGCCACGGAATCCGGGAGCCCACCCGACGAGAGCACGCCATCGGCGGAGAGCTTGCGCGGGTTTCCAAGCAACTCCACCTCGCGATGCGCGGCGTCCCGCTCGAGGCGCCACATCGCGCTCGCCACCTCGCGGCGCATCGCGGCTTCCGGGGAGAGCAGGAGCGGCAGCACGCGCCCCACGGGCAGGCCGCGCATGGGCCCCTCCGTGATGAGCATCTCCAGCGACGCCGTGCCCTCCAGAACGGGCCACGCGTCGTCCGAGTCGCCCGAGGTCTTCGAGGTCTCGCCGCCGTTGAGCGCCCATTCGGCGGCGGCGTGGTATCCCCCCTTCGGGTGGAAACGCACGGTGACGTCTGTGGCGCCGTCCGCGCGGGGCTCCACCAGCAGCGGCAGATGAGCGCCCTGGAACATGCAGACCATCTGCGTGCCCGGCGCGGGCACGAACGGAAGCGTCAACGTCGCCGAGTGCGCCGCGCTGTCCAGGATCGACGCCGACCCGGCGAGCACGCCCTCGGGAAAGCCGACCGGCGTGTTCTTCACGGGCGCCGTCGTCGTCTCGCCCGTCTTCGGGTCGACGTCCAAACGACAAATCTCGCCGTTGAAGCTCCCGAAGACGCCCTCGGGAATGCGAAGCAGCCCGTCCCCGGACGCGTCCAGGGTGGTTTCCCGCGGAAGTTCAGCGAATCGCTCGCCGCCCGTCGCGCCGAGCGCCGCCGCGTCCGGAAGCGTCTTCTCGCGCAGCGCTGCCGCGGCGTTGCGCAGCAAGCGTCCGCCGCCGTTTTCCGGGCTCGCCAGCGCGCGGAGCATCGAGCGCGAGCTGTGCCGCGTGCGCGCGGAGACGGGCTCGTTCGCGTCGTCGGCGTCGTCGACGGCCACTCCGCTGTCCGTCACGACGCCTTGCGAGTGCACGCCGTAGATGAGCGAGCCCGGGCGGATGAACGGGTCGGTGCCGAAGTCCTCGGCGGGATGAGGCTCGCCGTGGCGCGCCGGCGCGCGCACCGGCGCCTGGTCCATCCACTGCACCAGCGCGTTCATCTCGTGATCCACCGAGGGAGAGAAACCGCGCGGCGCGCGCGGGGCGTGCGGAGCGTGCGTCTCCGCGCGCGCCACCGCGTGGCCGGGGAAGCCGAGGGCGTCCGGGGACCCGCCCGCGACGCCCGGCGGCACCCGCGCGGTGCCGGCGGCGGCGAGCGAGAGATACGCCGGGGTCGCGTACGGGATCTTGATCGCGGCGCTGGTGATCTGCGCGCTGCCGAGCGCGCCGTGCTCCATATCCAGGATCATCTGGTTGCGCGCCGTCTGCTCCGAGACGCCGACGGGCGGGCCGATCTCCCGCGCGCGCTTAGCGGCGGGCGCCGCGCCGGACGCCAGGCCCAGGGACGACAAGAGCCAGGTACCGGCGCCTCCGCTCGTCTCCGCCGCCTCGGTCTCCCCGGTGGCGCCCGCGTTGCCCGCGTCGAGTAGGTCCAACGCGGGCGCCACGTCTGCGCCCAGGATGGTGGACGTCGGTCGCGTCGCGGTCGCCTCCGAGGAGGATCGCGCGCGCTCGCCGCGTCCCTCGGCGCCCGCCGATTTCGCCGGTTTCGCCGGTTTCGTCGCGCGCGAGTCGCTTCTTCTTCTCCGCTCGGGCGACGGGGAAACCTCCGGCGCCTCCTCCGCGTGCGCCGCGTCCTCGCCCTCCTCGCCGATTACGCGGCACTTCTTCTGCCGCTGGATGCGGAGCGCGCGTTTCCGCGCCAGCACCGCGTTGCACGTGCGGTTTGTGCTCTTGAACGCGCTCGTCGGGTGCAACGCGTAGCACACCTGGCAGAAGCGGTGCAACTCGCGCTCCACCAAGATGTCGCGCATCTTGGCGTGCTCGACGCAAAGCACGCGTTCCACGCGCCGCCGCGACGACGGCTGGCACATGTCGTCGCACGACGTCGCCGCGCACCGACGCGAGAAGCAGGGCTTGTCCGCGTCCGTCTCAGTCGCGGAGGAAGTCTTCGAGTCCTTTGTTCTGGTCTTGCGCGTGGAAGGGGCGGGCTCCGCGCCGCGCGCCTTTCCTCGCGCGGCCAGCTTCGCGGACGCGAGGGGGTATACCGGCCGGGGGGCGTGGAGCACGCGACCGGCGGATCCGGGGTCCGTCACGGGCATCGCGCTCCCGGAATCTCGCTCTCTCCGCTCGCGCTGCGCGGCGGAGATGTCCTCGCGAGAAGCCACGCGGTGCGCCTGCTTGTCCCACGCGAAGTCCTGCAGACTCCACCCCGCGTTGGACGGGGTGAACGTGCGGTACAAGCCCTCACTCTTGGTAAGGCCTTCGTTACCCGTGGACGCCGTCGTCTGGCTGTCGCCTTTGACGCCGTGCGAGTTGTGCGACGACCCACCCCCGCGGGAAACGTGCGTGGACGACATTTCGCCGGACGCGTCGGATCGCTCGAAAGAAAGCTTTTATATAGTAAACTTCCTCGAGCGAAGGAGCGGGGGGGACGTCGACGCCGCGCGCGCGCTCGGGAGGTGTTCCGTCGCGTCCCTCGGGCGAACTGACGGAAACCGCGGGAAACGTCAGCGCGAATGCTGTCTCGCTTCGGCGCCTAAACCTGTGGCGGCGCGGGGCCGAATCGAACGACGCAAGGTTGGCATAAAAAATGATGACCGACGCGCAAATCGTTCCAAAATGTCTTCACATATCGCGTTTTCGGAAACTTATGACTGAGTGACATAATAAGAGCATCGATTCGAAGCGGCTCCTGAGAACGGCTCTGGAGGACGGCTCTTGAGAACGCGAAAAGGTATACGGTACAGTATCTATGGGCACGAGTCGAGAAACAAAGCAAATCTGATGACCGAAAAAAAGTGGGGTTTCACTAAAAATCCTGAGATCAGGGAGGGGCGGCAGCTCGAAAAACTTCAGGAAAATCTCTTCAGAACCCGAGCGCGACCCATTTGGCGCGCAACTCCTTAAGCATGATTTCGCCCATCTGCCGCGCCTCCGAGCCGAGCGGATTATACAGCAGGCAGTTCTCGAACGTGAGCTGCGCGTCGGCGACGAACGCGCTCGGCCCCGTTTCGTCGTACTCGCCCGCCTCGAGCTTGCGCTTGACAGTGCCGAGGTCCATCGGACGCGCGACGATCTCGGGGTAGTCCGGGATGCCAAGCGCGACGTGGTCCACGGGCTCGGAGAAGATGAGCGCGCACTCGTGCTTCAGCAGGGCCGCGAGCACTGGCGCGCACCGCGCGCGCACGAGTGTCTTGTGCACGTGCGCCTTCTCCTCCGGCGAGCCGGGAGACAGCCACAGGCGCGTGCCCTCGTGCAGCTTCGAGCGCAGCCGCAGCCCGGGCAGACGCCGCTCGTTCAGCGCCACCACGGCGTTCCCGCAACGCTCCAAGTCGAACGTCTCGGCGAGGTTCGGGCTCTGAGGCGGGCACAGGCTCGTCTCGTCTTCGGCCGCGGCGGAACCCGCGCGCGCGTCGCCCGCGGCGCCTCTTCGCGCATCGCCCGCGCGGGCGGCGAGCAGCTTGCGCCCGATGGAGAAGGGCGTGTCGTCCTCGAGCGCGAAGTACGCCGGGCCGAGGATCGTCTCGACGCGCTCGCCGCGCGCCGCCGCGTCGCCGTTCAGAACCGCCAGCGCGTCGGGCCGCGCGTCGTCCGGAGCGCGCCGCTCGAACCGGTCGTACGCCGCTTCCGAATCCGAATCCGAATCCGAATCCGAATCAGACGGCGTCGCGGCGGCGTCTCTGTCGTCGTCGCCCTCGTCGGGAGAAGAGCGCGACGCGTCGGCGTCGGCGACCTTCCTCGCGCCGCGACCGCGCCCGCGCCCGCGCCCGCG
>MDSV01101646.1_pt1 | contig 16513 bp, 20 predicted proteins | sample 810851 | NCBI WGS metagenome assembly MDSV01 (sample SAMN05326640, study PRJNA326480) | marine metagenome | isolation source: seawater | place: Atlantic Ocean: North East | collected 2012 | reverse complement strand
CCTTTCTTTCAACCTACTTTTTAACTCTTTATAGAGTCCTGCATGTAGATGCAGAGTCTTTTTTTCCATGACATATGGATATCCAAACTTTAATATAAGAGTTATAATTGTCAATGGATAATAAACTGTTAGGAGTGATTATTATAGGCTTTGGGCTCTTGGTCCTTTTTAGTGAGCAGGAGTATTCCTGGATTATTTCTGCTTTAGCGGTAGGAATTGGTTCCGGGTTTGTAATTAGAAAAACAGATAATAAAAACACAGAAAAATAAAATGTCGAAAAAAATATTTATAGTTTACGGTCATTACAACACTAAAAAAAGTTTTAATGCATCTATTAGAGATGCGTTTATAGATGAAGCCAAAAAAAATGGTCATCTAATTGATTTAATAAATCTTCACGAGGAAAAACCTATCCCTTTTTTTGATGGGTCAGAGTCTAGTGATCAAATTTTAAATTATAGAAAAAGATTAGAAAAAAGTGACATTCTATTTATGATTTCTCCTTGCTATAATTTAAGAGCATCTGCTATCTTAGAAAATTGGATTGATCATGTTCTTGCACCTAAATGGTTTTTTTCATTTAAAAGACTCGTTGGAAATTGGGGATATCCTGTAGCTGGAGCCATGAAAGGCAAAAAAGCAATTATGTCCATGACTTATGGTGGTAACTGGTTTTCAATACAAACTTGGTTTCAAAACATACCTTTCAGAAGAATAAAAGCTGGGGTCTTGAAGCTTGGAAAAATGAGAACAAATTATATAAGATTTTATGAAGTTCTACCTGGAATGTCTCAAGAAATATTTGAAAAACACATGGATAGAGTGCGAAAATTAGTTAGAGAATTATAATTATGTCAAAAAGATATTCGGGTAAAAGTCAAAAAGATCGAAGCTTTAAGAAAAAAGCTAAACTCACTCTTAAAGAAAAAAGAAAACTAAAAAAAGAGAGAAAAAATAAATAATGTGCGGAAGATACGCTGTTAAAAAATCAACCATATTAGTAGCTAATAATTTAGTCAAAAAAAATATTAATGTAGACTTAGAACATGATAATTTTAATTGTTCGCCAGGTGGAAAATACCCAGTGATTAAATCAGCTACTAACGGAAAATATTTAGAAATGACAACTTGGGGAATAAAACCTTCTTGGGCGAAAGAAGATTTTAGAAGTCTTCATAATGCAAGGCTGGAAGGTATAGAGACAAAAGTAAGTTTTAAAAAATTAATTGTTAATTCAAGAGCAATTATTCCATGCTCAGGTTACTTTGAATGGAAAAAAACTGAAAATAAAAAAATTCCTTATTACTTTTCCAAAATTGACGATCAAGATATTTTTTTAGCAGGTATTCATGATAAAGGTCAATTTTGTGTTATAACACGAGAGTCTGAGTCAAATAATTCTGAAGTACACCATCGACAACCTGTTATTATTCAAAAATCTCAAATTAATAACTACTTTAATCTAAATAATAATGCAGTTGTATTTTTAAATAACGTAAGTCCTCCAAAATTAAAATATCATGAAATATCGACAGATGTTAATAATCCTGCTAAAAATGATCCTTCAATAATTAACCCGGTAAAATAAATGACTGCTATCTCTTTATCCCCAGGTAAAAATAACGTTGGGGCTTACATTAATAATTTGGATTTAAATAGTCTAAAAAAAAATCAAATTAAAGATATCTTAGATAAGTATGGAGTTGTTTTTATTAAAAATCAAAATTTAAGTTCCGAAAGTTATCAAAAATTCGCTAAATCTTTAGGTCAACTGGTTGGGTATCCAAGATTAAAAGGGTTGGAAAATTATCCATTTATTAATGTCTTGGAAAGGAAACCAACTGATAAAAATGTTGCTTTTGGTGGATCTTTTTTACATCAGGATACTTCTTATTTAGATAAAGATAGACCAAGATATACAATGTTAATGGGCATTGAAGTGCCTAAAAACCAAGGAAATACTATTTTTTCCTCTGGCTTTAATGCCTATAGTAAATTGCCTAATCAAATAAAAGAAAAAATAAAATATGCAAAAGGTATTTTTTCATCAGCGGGTCCAATTTCAAAAACTCGTAGAGAATTGGAAGCTCGTTCTGGTATTAAATCTGCTAAGGTAATGGAAGCTGAACACCCAATAGTACATGAGGTTAATGGGCAGAAATCCTTATACATTTCTCCTGGACATCTTATGAAAATAAAAATTAATGAAAAAGAAGATGAAGAAATAAAAAAACTTTTAATTGAGCATGTAAATAAAGATGAGTTTATATTTTCTTACGAATGGGAAAAAGGAGATATAGTAGTTTGGGACAACCTTAGTATAATGCACAAAGCAAGTGAAATTAAGAACTGTACAAGAATCATGCATCGTATCACTGTTAAATAGATTTTTTTAAAATGGTTAGGTGCCCCATTTTTCTTTTTTCCTTGATTTCTTTTTTACCATAGTCAAAGAAAAATTCCTTATCTTTAAAAGATTTTTTTCTATATTCACTAATCTCATTACCTAGTATATTATACATTTCTGCATCAGATATTTTTTTAATTTCTTCCTTCTTTAATCCTGTTACAGCTCTGATATGATTTTCAAATTGACTGACGTTATAGGCATTAATTGTAAGATGCCCTGAATTGTGAACTCTTGGTGCAATTTCATTTACTAAAAGATTTTCAGCTTGATCGATAAAATACTCAACACACATTGTACCTACATAATCCAACTTATCTGCGATTAATTTTGCAAAACGCTGAGCTTTTTTAAAAATATTCAAATTTATATCAGCTGGAATTTTTGAAAATTTCAATATTTGCTCTTTATGAATATTTTCAATAGGTTCGTAAATATAATTTTCACCATTTTCGTATCGAGTAATAACTACTGAAATTTCTTTTTTCAGGTTTACTCTCTTTTCCAAAATATAATCTGCTGTAAAACACCAATCTTCTTTTAGATCTGATAATGAATTTAAAATATATTGTCCATGACCATCATAACCTAAAGTATTTGTCTTTAAGATGCCTGGTAATAAATTAACATTTTTTTTTACATCATCAGAAGATTTTATATAGGCCCACTCAGTTGTTTTAATTCCAAGATCATTAACAAATTTTTTTTCAAAATTTCTATTTTGAATTATCTTATTTACTTCTGGTTTGGGTAGTACTTTTTTTTCTTTATGAATTGTTGTTAATATATTTATAGGAATATTTTCAAATTCATAAGTAACTAGATCTACTTTGTTTATAAATTCTTTTAATTTAATTTCATCATCATATTTAGTGTATATAAATTGATCTGAATACTTTTGTGCTGGTCCCTGCTCATCATCAGAAATTATTATAGTTTTTATTTTAAGTTTTTTTGCTGCTAAACATAAAAAAGATCCCAGCTGTCCAGAGCCTATTATTCCTAAAGTGATATCAGACATAGGTTACTTAGGTTTTCTTTTAATAGATTTTGTTTGTAAACGCTTCCACTTGATTAGATTTTTTTTTATTTTTATATCAAAAGTTCCAATAATAGAAGCAGCAAACAAACCTGCATTAAAAGCACCGTTAATAGACATGGTCGCAGTTGGACAGCCTTTTGGCATTTGAGCTATTGACAACAAGCTATCTAATCCTTTTAACTTTTTACTTTCAATTGGAACTCCAATAACTGGTATAGTAGCTAAAGAGGCAACCATCCCTGGTAAATGGGCAGACCCTCCTGCGCCAGCAATTATTACAGCGAATCCCTTCTTCTCAGCATTTTCAGCGAATTGAAACATTCTTTTTGGTGTCCTGTGAGCTGAAACTATGAAAACTTTGTGTTGAATCTTCAGTATTTTTAAAATTTGCTCAGACTCTCGCATTATAGAGTAATCCGATTGTGACCCCATAATGATTGCTACTTTAATATTTTTTTTCTTGAGTTTCACAAAACAATTTAACAATTATTTGAATAAAAACAATAGAGTTTAAATTTCTTTTTTTGGTCTAATTTATGCCAATCAAAACACAGATTTTTTTATTATTTCTTACTATATGAAAATAATATCAATTTTATCTTTATTAATTTTGTTAACTAATTGCTCGGGAGGTGGTGGAAACTTGACTAAAATCAAGTTTGGTGCACGTTGTACCGCCTCTGATGCAAATCAACTTCAAGAAAAGTCATATGTCTGGTTTGTAAGTAAAGATGCGGCAAAAAATTTTGACAAAAGAATAAATAAATCAAACTGTTCGGGTAGCTAAAATAATTTTTAATTTTACCTATCTGTGATATTAAGGGGTATGAATTTATCAATACCCCTTATTATTTCTTGCATAATAATATTTTTACTACTAATAATATTCCCATTGATTGTATCTTATAGATCAGAAAAGAATAAAACTGACAATGAATGGGAAAAAATAAGAGATTATGGGAATAAGATCAATAACAAAACAAGAAATAAATAATTTAAATGAGATCAAAATTTATCAATCTTGTTTTATTTTTATCGATAATTTTTTTTGATTACAATTTAATGGCTTCAGATAAACTTCCTTTTCATCACCTGCCTGACGGGACTTTTAGAAACCCAGAAGGGTCTCCCAAAAGGGACTCGAATGTTAAATGGTCTTATAAAATATTTCTTGAAGAAAAAAAGAAGATTAAGATAAATTTTCCTAAAGAGCATATCGTAGCTAAAGAAAAAGTTATGAGGGATTTGAAAGAGAACAAAAATAATGATTTTATATTTTGGATTGGACATGCTTCCTTTTTAATTAAACTTGGTTCAACAACTATCATTACTGATCCTGTATTTTCAAAGAACGCTGGACCACTAATATTTGGACCTAAAAGATACGTTGATCCAGCAATAAACCTGAATGAACTCCCTCCTGTAAATTTATTTCTACAAACTCATTCTCATTATGATCATCTAGATATGTCAACAATAAGAAACTTTCCCAATAAAGATGTCAAAGTAATATTGCCTTTAAAGTTAGGTAAATATTTTAAAAGATACAGAGATGTTAATGAACTGGATTGGTATGAAAAAATAAGAATTAATGAAGAACTACAAATAACTTTAGTTCCTGCAGTTCATTGGTCAAAAAGAACTTTATTTGATACTAACAAAACTTTGTGGGGAAGTTTTTTGATAGAATACAAAGATAAAAAAATTTTATTTGCTTGTGACACAGGAGTAGGGAATATTTATAAAACTTTAGGAGACAAATATGGTCCGATTGACATAACTTTTATAAATATAGGGGCTTATAATTTTTTTCCAATTATGCCTGTAAAAGATAAATCTGTTTACCATACTAACCCTGAGGAAGCTTTAAGTATTGCAAGAGATCTAAAAAGTAAGAAAGTGATTGGTATGCATTGGGGAACTTTTGTATTAAGCTTGGAAAAGATAATGGAGCCACCAAAAAGATTTAAAGAAAACGCATCTAACTTTTCATACAAAAAAAGTGACGCCGTCTTATTTAAAATTGGTGAAGTCAAAAAATTAGACGACTTAATCAACTAGCTTTTTTTTGTTTCTTTCTCTATCAAGAAGTTTTGTCAGAGCATCTACCATTAAGTCAGAGGCTTTAAATATTTCATTAGATTTAAACTCGTAGGATTTATTTTGATCTGGATCTGTTTTATCCTCTATGATTATACCTTCATCTGGTGAATTATTCTTTATATAAATTAAGATTAACCAATCTTCATCAGGAACATCATCCCACTTAATAAAAATTTCACCAGTCTCAAAACGTCTATCAATAACTCTCATTATGCTTAGATATTTTGGTATATATTTTTTGTTTATTTGAAAACACAAGCTATGTGCAGATCTATAAAAACTTTCTAAAGCAAACTCAATTTTTTGTCTTTCTAAATTATAAGCCCTCTCTTTTTCAAGAAGAATTATTCTATCATCACCTTCTTCAACTTTTACACCAAGTTGTTCCACTCTTTCTCTTATTTTTTGATCTCTTAGTGCTTGATATTTTTCTTTAATCTTATCGATACGTTGTTGTACATCCAAATAAGATTCACGCTGCTGGCTCAAAACATATTTTTCTAAGTTATTTATTTCTAACGCTTCTCGTTTCCTAAACTGTTCAATTTTTTTCTCTAATTTTATTTGTTCTAGAAATTTTCTTTGTTTGTTTGCTTGTTCTTTTCTTACTTCAGCTTGTTCAATTCTGATAAATTTTTGTAATTCTTTTTTTCTTTTTTTTTCAAGTTTAATCTCTTCTTTTAATTCAATTTCTATGGATTTAAGTTGATTTTCTTTTTCTTTTTTGAGTCTTTCCTGGAGTTCTTTTCTTTCTTTTTCAATAGCTTTAATCTTAAGTAGATTTTGCTTTTCTTTCTCTTCTCTTATTACTTTTTTTATTTCTAAAATTTTATTAGAAATTCCTTGAAAAAAATTTTGAAGTGATCGATCTAAATTAATGTTAAACTTAAAAATTGACTTGAATTTTACGTTTAATCTTAAGACGTTTAATATAATTTTTTTTGTATAACTAGTTTTATGTTTTTTACTTTTTAAGTACTTTATCTTATTTCTTTTTTTCTTAATCTTATATTTTTTCTTTTTGCCTTTATTTCTTGTTTTTCTAAGCCTGTTATTTCTTCTTTTATGATTTTTGAGATTTTTTCTTTTTTTATTTTTTTTTCTTTTAATTTTTTTTTTTCTTTTTCTTTTTTTCATGTCTGCATCTAATTAAATATCAGCTTTTATGAATTATATATATAGTCTCTTGTTCGATGAGCGGATTGAAAATTTTTCACAATTTGTAATTGAAATACAGCTAAATCTCTGTATCTAAATGCTGCAGCGCAGCTTGCTAGATAAAACTCCCACATTTTTACAAATTTTTCGTCAAAAAGATCTTTCACTTCTCTTCTTCTAGCTAAAAATCTTTCCAACCAATTTTCTAAAGTTTTATCATAATGTCTAATTAATGTTTCTGTATCAGCGACTATTAAACCTGTCTGCTCTAAAGGCTTAATAATCTGACTAAAAGAAGGGCAGACACCCCCTGGGAAAATATAGCGATTTATGAATTTATTAGGTGGAGTAGGTTTATCTACAACCCCAATCGTGTGAAGTAGAAAAATACCCTCTTCCTTCAACAATTTATTCATGGATTCGAAGAAAACTTTGTAAAATTTTTTACCAACATGTTCGAACATCCCCACAGAATAGATTCTATCAAACTTACCCTTTATCTCTCTATAGTCGGCTAATTCAAAATCAACTTGATTGTCTAATCCCAATTCTTTTGCTTTTTTTTTACAATAGCTAATTTGATTTTTGCTTAATGAAATGCCTTTAACCTCACAACCTTTCTGTTTAGCAATTTCAAATGCCATGCCTCCCCAACCACATCCAACTTCTAAAATTTTTTGCCCTTGTTTTATATCTAGTTTTTTTACTATATGGTTTATTTTATTTTGCTGTGCCTCTTCTAAAGTTTTCGTATCATTTTTCCAATAAGCACATGAATATAATCTATGAGTTTTATCTAAAAATATGTCATATAACTTTTCACCTTTTTCGCCTCCAATATCATAATGGTGTTCAACATTTTTTCTTGCCTTACCTGGCAAATTGAAATTAGAAATGTACCGCCAAATTTGAAAAATTCTTTTAAAAATATAACTGCTTGTATTCACCTCTTTCCTGCCTAAGTTTTTTACTAAATCCATCAAAAAATCTTTTAGAGAAGCATTTTCAATTATAATTTCGTTTCTCATATAACCTTCGGGAAATTCTATTTCAGGATCTAAAACTAATTTCCAATTTAAATTTTTTTTAAGCAGCTTTATTATTATAGGTTTTTCTCTATCTGGATTGCCGCAAATATATTTTTGACCTTTAGAGTCAATAAGAATTATTCCACCGTCTCTATATATTTTTGAGAATACTCTTGCTAAAATCATAAATCATGCTGCTAAGTTATCTTTTATCATAAATTTAAGTTTATTTAATTTAGTAATTAAATCTGTTTTGTTTTTTGACTCCAATAAAATTAAAGGTGGTAATAAATTTTTAAATTTTTCATCTTTAGTAGATAAATAACTGTGAATTGCTGAAATCAAATTATACTCATCAAATACTTTTCTCACAGCAATTAATTTATCATTAAGTGTTTGCTTTTTCTTATCTTCAAAATCATCAAAAACTTTTCTAGCTAATGGGGCAGTTACATTGCAGACTGCTGAGATGATACCGCTATTTCCAATTTCAAGACCTTTTAACAACTTTGTTTCAGTTCCTGGAAAAATTAAAAAATTTGGTAATTTTAAATCTTCATATAAATTATAACTTGAGTCTTTACAGCCGATTATATTTTCAGGATATGTCTTAACAAGGTTTGTGATAGCCTTAACAGAAAATTTGTAACCACTAAGTTTTTCAAAATTATACAAAATAATTTTTATCTTAGGAATTTTTGAAATAATAGTTGAATAAAATTTTAAAACTCCTTCATCCGTATTGCCTACGTAATAAGCCGGAGGCATAATCAAAAAATCTTTAAAGTCATATTCATACCCATATCTTATTAAATCTATAGTTTCATTTAATGAGTTACATCCAGTTCCTAGGAAGAACTTCTTTTTGAGCTTGTGATTTGCGATTTTAGAAATCAAACTTTTTTTTTCTGATATTGAAATTAATTGACTTTGACCAGTTGAACCAAAAAATATGGCTCCGTGAAGACCGCTGTTAATTGTAGAAACTGCATGGGCAATAGTAGCTTCCACATCCAGAGAATAATCATTACGTAGAATACTGCAAGTTGCTGAATATACGCCTCTTTTTATCATAATCTTACCTAATTTATTTTATCTAAGTTATATTGATAAAATCAAGTATGCAAATTTTAATAATACAACCAAAAATAGGCATGGGGGATATGATTATTTACCTTCCATATATTCATGCTATTTCAAAAAAATATAAAACAACAGTTTCGCTTTTAGTCAAGGAAAACTCTAGAGCAAATGAACTTCTTGATGGCGATGAGCACATCAATGAAATAATCACTTTAAAAAAACAAATGGATGGAATTAAGGGAATTCTTAAATTATCTAATGAACTGAAAAAAAGAAATTTTGATAAAGTTTTTATTTTTAATTCTTCATTAAGATATAACTTAGTTTCAAGAATAGCTGGGATTAAAATTATCTATCAATACCCATTATTTAGATCTAAAGATAATATAGTTCTCAGTGCAAAAATTTTTACCGAAAGTATATTAAATGATATTGTTTCAACTGAACCTAAGCTTACAATCAAAAGGGAAAATATCAATTTTGATAAAAACTTTAAACATATTTGTCTAGGTGTTAGTGCTTCTGGTCCAACTAAAAGATGGAATATCAATAATTATATAAAATTAGCAGAGGAACTTAATAAAAAAATAAAATGTAAATTTTATATCGCTGGCGGTAAAAAAGATGTGTTTTTAATAAACGAATTCAAAAATTCAGAAATTGGTAAAAACTCATTTTCATTTGAAAAACTAAGTATAAAAGAATCGCTTAAGATTATCGCAAACTGTGATTTATATATTGGGAATGATACTGGTTGGGCTCATATATCTGTCGCTCTGAAATTAAAAGCACTTACAATTTTTTGTGATAGTCCTGTTTTAGCTTATGGTCGTTATAGTAATAAAATGATCACTGTTGAGCCCGAGGGAGAGGAAGGCACTACTACTCACGATACATTGGGTAATAATAAAATCTCTTTTAAAAAAGTTTTGACCGAAGCAATAAGGTTACTTCATTAACTAAAATCGTTTCTAATTATCTTTTCTTTAGCTTCATTAACTAGCTGACTTAGTCTTTCAGTTTTCACGTCTCTGTTCATGTCCGGATGAATTTTTTTTTGGAGTTTATTTGCTGCATTCAAAACTTCTTCTTTTGAGCAACCTTTAGTTAATCCTAACAATTTGTATGATTCGTCATTTGAAATAGCTGATGAACCTCGTGGTCTATTAAATTGATCTTGACTAAACTTGCTCGAATTTTTTAAAAATTGAATAAGCCTCCACAGTTGAAACATTTGTAATACGGTTAAACCTTTAATCTTCAGTCCGCTCAAAATTACAAATAAAAAAGGTAAAGAAAATAAATATTTTCCACCAATAGTGAATATCGTCGCTAAAATTACAGATAAATAGACTATAATTTTTTTTATTGTAAGAGCGATCTTTTTTGAGCTCATTCTCGCAAACCAATTCAAGAATAAATAAACAATGACAAAAATGATTATTCCGATTAAAACTAAATTCATATAATTTTCATTTATGAATATACCAAAATTAAAAAGAATTAAGAGTGAGAAAAAGTATCACGATATAACCATTAAAGATGAATATTCTTGGGTTGATCAACCCGATATACTGGAAGTTTTAAAGGACTCAACCAAACTCCTGCCTGATGTAAAGAAATATATTCAAGAAAATAATTTACTCACAGAAAATTATTTTAAAGATGTAAAAAACTTACAAAAAAAAATTTTTAACGAAATAAAATCCAAAATTAAATTGGATGACACTTCGCTTAAATTTAAAGATAAGAATTACCATTATTGGATAAAAACTGAATCTCATGGGAATTACGGTAAAAAAATTAGGCAAGTTTTAGATGGTTCAAAACCTGAAGAAATTTATTTTGATGGCGATCTTGAGAAAGCAAAACATGGCTCTGAATATTTTGGGTTAGGTAATGTGAGTGTTTCGCATTCTGATAAATTTATGGCTTACTCTTTAGATTTAAAAGGTTCAGAGTATTATACAATTTATTTAAGAAATCTTGATAGTAATAAAAATGAAGAAGATACAATCGAAAATACAAGCGGTTCTATAACTTGGTCACTAGATAGTAAAAGTTTTTTTTATTCTAAACTGGACAAATTTCATAGACCTAGAAAAATTTATAAACACGTAATTGGTTCAAAAATAGATGATGATGAACTAATATTTGAGGAAAAAGATGAAACTTTTACATGCGGAATAAGTTTATCTTCAGATGAAAAATTTTTTATAATTTCCACGTCTGACCACATTACAACTGAAGAATATTTTTTTCTATCTAATACAAAATCAATTAACCCAACCTTATTTAGAAAAAGAGAGAAAGATGTACGGTATTCAATTGATGCGTGGAAGGGGTATTTCTATGTTCATACTAATAAAGATGCCAGGGATTACAAGGTTCTTAGATGTAAAGTAGATTCAATAAATGAGATGGAAGAGTATATTTCATCAAAAAAAGAAACTGTTATTGGAAGTTTTGAATTTTTGGATGATTACATCATAAGAGGTGAAAAGTCAGATGCTATTCCAAAACTATTCGTAAGAAATATTCATAACAATAAAGAAGAAGAAATAATTATTTCAGATGAAGCAATAGGCTCTCCAGGTGTCTCGCTTATGCAAAGAGACACAAACACTACCAAAATAAGAGTAAGTTGGGAAAGTATGGCAACCCCAGGAAAAGTTTATGAATACGATGTTCTCTCTAAAAAGAAAAAACTTGTTAAAGAAGTAGAGATACCTTCTGGTCATGACCCAAGTAAATATGTTGTTGAAAGAATAAAAGCACAATCTCATGATGGAAGGATGATACCAATTAGTTTAGTAAGATTAAAAGATTCTAAACAAAATGCAAAATCTAAATTGTTGCTTTATGCTTATGGTGCATACAAACATAGTGTTGATCCCTCTTTTAGTGCTTCAAGATTTTGTTTAATTGATAGAGGAATAACTTTTGCAATAGCTCATGTTAGAGGTGGTGGTGATTTAGGTGATATCTGGCACGAAGAAGGAAAAAAGAAATTAAAAAAAAATACATTTTTAGATTATATAGCATGCGCAAATCATTTGATTGAACAAAGATATACTTATAAAGGGGGCATATGTTTTTACGGTGGATCTGCTGGAGGATTAACTGGGGGAGCTTTAGCTAATATGGCGCCAGAGCTATTTTTTTCCATGTTATTACTTGTTCCTTTTGTAGATACAATGACGACAATGTTAAATGAAAAACTTCCACTTACCCCTTCAGAATGGGAATTATGGGGCAATCCAATTAAAAATAAGGAGCACTTTCAATATATTTTATCTTACTCTCCATACAACAATTTGAGCAACAAAGATTATCCACCAATGTTGGTTACAACCTCTTTATTTGATAATAGGGTTCTTTATTCTGAACCAATAAAATATATTGCTAAACTTAGAGACCTTAAAAGTGATCAAAATATTCAACTTTTAAAATGTAAATTAGAAGCAGCTGGGCATGGTGGAATGAGTGGGCGTGATAATGCAATTTCAGAATTGTCAGAGGAATATAGTTTTATTTTAAAAACTGCAAAGATTTTAGATTAATATTAAAAACAATTTTTACTACTAAATCCAATTACTTGGTTTTTTGGATTAATTTCAAATTTTCTTTCACATTTAATTTTAAATTTTTCATTTATGTAAATATAATTTCTATTTCTTGACTTTAAAAATTCTACTTTATTTGGCTGGCCATAAAAAGTTTTTAATTCTGACTCATCTTTATTTAACCATTTGCTAAGTTCTTTTTCTTCTTGAGTTGTTTTTTCATCAATTTTTTTAGACATAGTTTGGCATCCAGAAGATATTAAAAAACATAATATTACAAAACTCAAAGTTCTAAATTTACTCATATCTACTTATACACTTTTCAATTAAAACTTATAAACAGAAATATTACCTCTAGGTTGTAAAATTGTCTTAAAAAGTATTTTTCAAGGGATTTTATTTCTGAATTGGAGTATTTAAGATTAACTGGAGGTTCATCTATGATGGAAAAATATTTTGAGTATAAAAAACACAAAACTAATTTTAAAACAGAGGTTATAGCTGGTGTAACGACTTTTCTTACAATGGCTTACATCATGTTTTTAAATCCTTTTATTCTCTCTGGCGAATTTGCTGGACCAGAAAAAGGTTTTTTTGATTTTGGAGCAGTATTTACAGCTACAATTTTAGCAACAGCAATAGCTTGTTTCATAATGGCATTTTACGGAAAAACTTGGCCAATAGGGTTAGCGCCTGGGATGGGAATAAACGCGTTTGTTGCGTTTGGAGTAGTGGCTGGAATGGGTTACACTCCACAAGCTGCACTTGGTGCAGTTCTTGTGGCTGGAGTTTTATTTTTAATTATATCTTTAACTCCAATTAGAGCTTGGTTGATAAATTCAATTCCTAAAAGCTTGAAACTAGGAATAGGTGCGGGAATAGGATTATTTTTAGCAATAATTGGATTAGAAATAATGGGGGTTGTTGGTGATCATCCGGTAACTCTTGTTACTATCGGAGATATTAAAAACCCACTAGTTATTCTCGGCTGTTTAGCATTCGTAGTTATGATCGTGTTAGAAAAAATGAAAGTCAAAGGTAATATAATAATTGGTATTTTGGCTTTTAGTATAATTGCTTGGGCAACTGGATTAGCTAAATTTAATGGAGTTGTAGGATCTATACCTCCAATGACTTATCTTTTCGATTTTGATTTAACTGCAGCTTTAACAGCTGGTATGTCTACAGTAATTTTTACATTATTGTTCATAGATTTTTTTGATACGGCTGGAACACTTACATCTGTTGCTAACGTGGCTGGAAAAGTCGGTAAAGATGGAAAAGTAAAAGATATTAATAAAGCGATGTTGTCTGACAGCGTAGGAACTGTAGCTGGTGCGTTGATGGGAACAACTACTGTTACAAGTTACGTAGAATCAGGAGCTGGTGTTAAAGCAGGTGGACGAACAGGAATGACATCATTAGTTATCGGAGTTTTATTTTTAGCTTGCTTATTCTTTTCTCCGCTAGCAACAAGTTTGCCAAAAGAAATCGATGGCGCTGCTTTGTTATATGTAGCTATTCTTTTTGTGAGAAATATTACAAATATTGAATGGGACGATATAGCTGAGTCGGGTCCTGCTGTAGTAGCTATGATTACAATGCCACTAACATATAGTATCAGCAATGGTATTGCTTTAGCATTTATTTCTTATGCTTTAATTAAAATTTTGTCAGGTAAGTTTTCAAAAACTTCACCTGCAATTTGGGTTATCGCAATATTAAGTGTAATGAGCTTCTATGTAGCTTAAAAATTATGGGCCAGGTAATCTGGCCCTTAATTACATATGCTTTTTAATTAAATCTTCTATTCTAATCTCTTCGTATCGTTCAAAAGGTTGAACTATCCAAGGATTGCTATCTAGTTTTTGTGCACAAAAGTCTGGTTCGAAAACGGAGTCTTTTTTTTTCCATAAAACCGCTGTTTTTATTTTATCAATTTTCCCTTTTAATGGCGGGTAATTTTTTAGCCAATCAATACTTTTATTTAATGTAACTCCAGTATCGGATAAATCATCGCACAAAAGGATATTTCCTCTCATTTCTTGAACTGTTGAACTCATTTCTCGAGAAAAAACCAAGGTTCCTTGCTGATCTTCAATTCCTTTTCCTGAATACGACTCTACAGCTAAGTAGGCGCACTTTAATTTAAAAATTCTACTTAACACATCTATGATTGGTAGACCTCCTCTAGCAATGCCAATTAATAGATCTGGTTTGTAGCCGCTGCGATGTATATTTAATGCTAACTTTTCCACTATTAGATTATATTGTTTCCAATCTATGATAAGTTTATCAGCCATAGAAAAAACTAAATTATTTTAGAGGAGTTGTAAATGAAAGGTTATGTAGTTTGTGTTTATAAAAGTATAAGTAATCAAGAAAAACTTAGAGAATATGCTATTAAAGCGAGATCAGCAGTTGAAAAATTTAAAGGTAAAATTTTAATTAGGGGTGGTAAAGCTATTACAAATGAGGGTAGCAGTTCACCTAGAACGGTTGTTATAGAATTTCCATCTTTTAATGAAGCAAATTTATTTTATAATTCCAAAGAATATCAAAAAGCTCATAAAATTTTAAAAGGACATGCCATCAGACACCATCAAACTGTTGAAGGCAACTAATATTGTATTGGTTCATTATCTATAGATCTCCATAAATACCAAGTTGCTACGGAACAATATGGTGAAAATCTTTTATAAAGTTTATCCAAAAAACTTTTTGGAGGGAAATATTTTTTATTATAATTATTTGAAATAGCTCTTAGTAATCCAATATCTTGGAGTGGCCAAATATTTGCACGATTATAAGTAAAAAGTAAAATCATTTCTGCTGACCATTTTCCAACTTGTTTTAATTCTGATAAATATTCTATAGCTTGTTCATCAGACATTTTTTTTATTAAGCTTGGTTTGAAGGATTTATTCAAAGTCCTTCTAGCTAGATCTTTTATACCTTTGACTTTTTGTTTGCTTAGACCGCAGCTTTTTAAACTTCTAGATGATAATTTATTTACTATTTTAGCTCTAATTTTATTATTACACTTTTTTTTAAATTTTTTAAATACTGAGTTAGCGGCTGCCACACTAATTTGCTGTCCAACTATGCTTTTACAAAGTGAGAAAAAAACATCATTCCGCGTGATGAGGTTTCCATCTTTATAATTAGATATAAGTTTTTTCATCACTTTATCTCTTTTAGATAAAATTTTTTTTGCTTTAGCCCAATATTTAGGGGCTTTGCTCATGTTCTTGGAGCAATTATTTGTTTTTTGAGTTTATTCTCCCTCGTAAAAATTATCAAAGAGCTAGCTATCACCAGGGAGGCTCCTAATAAAGTTAAAATTTTTGGTACCTCGCTCCAAATGAAATAGCCAAAAAGGATTGCAAACACTAAACTTAGATATTTAATTGGTGTTACAAGTGATGCTTCTGCTAATCTATAACTTTGGGTTAATAATAAGTTAGCTATGCTTCCACACAAACCAAGTGTGAAAAATAACAGAAAGTCTATAAGTGTTGGCATTACCCAATCACTAAATAAAATTGTGCTTAAACCTAAAAAAGTACAAAGTAACGTAAAATAAAATGCGATTGTATAATTAGGTTCTGTTTTTGAAAGTGATCTTACACTAATTGCAACACATGCAAAAAATATACAGAATATTATAGGAGTAATATAATAATAGTTTAGATCTATAAATGCTGGTTGAACAATTAAAAGCATCCCTAAAAATCCAAGAAGAACAGCTGACCATCTTTTAATTCCAACTCTTTCAGATAAAAAAATAATAGAAGCTATTGTAACAAATATTGGTCCACCGAATGTTAATGACACAACATCGGCTAATGGTAATTCTCGTAAACCAAAAAATAATGCAATAATAGCTAAGGCCCCACATATTGCTCTAAAAGCATGAAGTCCTGGGCGTGAAGTTTTGTAAAAAGAAAATATTTTGTCTTTAGGTATAATAAAAAAGATAGGAATAAATCCTATAAAAAATCTTAAAAAAAGAACTTGTCCTATAGGGTAGTAATCTAACCATTTAACGCAAATATCCATTATAGAGAAGCAAATAACACTTCCTACCATGTACAATACGCCTATTTGATTTTGTGTTAACAAT
>MDSV01122552.1_pt1 | contig 16514 bp, 10 predicted proteins | sample 810851 | NCBI WGS metagenome assembly MDSV01 (sample SAMN05326640, study PRJNA326480) | marine metagenome | isolation source: seawater | place: Atlantic Ocean: North East | collected 2012 | reverse complement strand
CCCTGAAGGTATTTCGCCTCCACTACTTATTTACCTGCATGGCGCAGGACAAAGAGGGGAGGACCTTGTTGTTTTAAACAAAAGAGGCGGTCCTGGACCCGTACGATATTACCAAAAAAATGAAAAATCCCCCTTTTTAATAGTCGCTCCGCAATGTAAGCCAGGTAGATACTGGGATATAAATAGCTTAAATGCTTGGTATGATTACATCTGTAAAACAGAGAATTTTGATAAGAGAAGGGTATATATTACAGGAGTTAGCATGGGGGGATTCGGAACATTTAATTGGGTAGCGCAAAGGCCCGATATTTTCACCGCAGCGGCTCCATTATGCGGCGGATGGGCTAGAAAAGACATGAATCCTTCCAAAAAACAAATTAATAATATGGCATCTATACCATTTTGGATCTTTCATGGAGAATTAGATAAGGTTATTCCTTCATCCCAATCTAAAAATTTATACAAAATGATTAATGATGAAGGCATAGAACCAGCAAAATTAAAAATATATCATAATTTAGGGCATGCTATTTGGGATGAAACCTATGTGGATAATGGTCGATTATATAAATGGTTTTTAACAAAAAATGATCAAAAATGATCAAAAATGATCAAAAATGATCAAAAATGATCAAAAATGATCAAAAATCATCAAAAAATAGTAAAAAACGCAATTATTAAAAAATGCACTAATATAAATAACTAACTAGTAATAGGCCATTTTTCTCTCATACATAGAAATTTTACCTTCACAAAAGTAGGATAATAATGGTTACATCCTTTAAATTTTTGATATGTTCATGATGCAGAAGTTTCAAATTAATTGAATTTAGGAGATCCTATAATGAAAATTATAATCAGATTTTTAATCTTACTTATCATATTTCAGCTATCAGCAAGCGTAGCTTTAGCGGAAGGCAGGTATCTTTCACGATTTGTTACCCAAGATGACACTAGAGAGCACGGCGGAAATGACAATGTAATTCTTATAGGCTCCTATGTTGTATGGGAGGGGGAAGATACATCAAATGATTCTCAAGTATATATAAATAAAGGATCAAGTATAAATACAGAGATTTTAAGGCCTGATGGCTTTAATTTTAATAAAGCTTTTTTAATGGACGCCAATGATGACTTTATTGTTGTTCGCGCACAGGTAGGAAGCTCATATAGCCATTATTTATATGATATCAATTTAGAAACTACTACAGAACCCGCTTTTGAAGGCGTTGACGCTAATCATACTTTATCAAACTCTAATATATTTTATAGTGTTTCTGATAGCGGCGTACATAGGATGTATAAGTATGATATTGGGACTGGAGTAAATGAGGAAATAAGCATTTCATCAGGCTCTCAATTTCAAATTTCAGAATTACCTAGGGCCCATTACGAAGGAAGAGTGTTTTGGAGAGAATATGATAATAGTGGAAGCGGCGATATGGAGTACTATTATTATGATGGCTCAACAACAGTGCTTGTAACCAATTATCCTGCCCCAGGCAGCGGATTTATGGGCACAGGACTAAACGAAGACTTCCTTTCTTTTTCGGATGGAAGCAATGTTATAGCCACTAATTTCACAGATGGTTCTTGGCAGATTTATCCGGTTTCAGACCAATTAGAGGTGGCGCTGACCACGAATGTGGTAAATAACGTGAGCCATGGATGGGCTAATGTACTATCAGATAATGGGTACGTTCTTCAGGCTAATTTTAACTGGGTAGATGGCTCCTATATGGGCTACAGCGAAGGCGGAAGCGCAGATGAACAAATTTATTTTCTTCAAGGCCTCACTAATTTAGTGTTGATCAGTGATTATCGATATGATGGAGGCGGGGCTATAAAGTTTGAGTCCCCTTGGTTCGATAGCGGCATGCCTTTGCACGGCATTACGTCAGAAACACTTGGTGATTATCCTTCAGGATCGTATTTACCTCATCGTTGGATGAGGCACGATGTAGCGCCTAGTGCCGGAGAAGGAATCATTGCCTATGAAGCGTATTCAGCCTATCAGCATGAGGGAGCATATGGGCATGTGAATGAGCTCATGGTTTATGATATTGAAAACGAACAGCATTATGGGTTATTTTTAGATGATAGCGCTAGAGCAGGGCACTATACTTCGATGGCATGGGCAGAATGTGATCCAGAAAACAAGAATGTGGCATTTACTATTCAGTCCCCTTGGTCAACGGTTGATATGGATGTTTGTATTGCTTATTGGCTAGGACCAGAGGCCTATTTGGTTGATGTAGATTTATCCGGTGAAGATTTATCAGGAGTGGATTTTTCTAATGCCGATCTTACGAATGCCGACTTTACAGGTGCAGACTTATCCGGAACCGATTTTTCTGATGCAACAATAGCAGGAACCATTTTTTCCAATGCGATATATGATGTGAGTACGGTTATGCCAATGTCCTTTGTGCCAGGGGATTATGAAATGATTAGCATGACTACAGAAGATCCTACTTCAATCATCACCGAACTAACTTTGGATAGCATGTCCTACTCTAATTCTTCTCCTAATTTATATGTAGGAATAGAATATACAGAGAATTTATATAGTAATTGGCATGGAGTGGAAGCACAAGGCACCTTGTTTTTTAGTACCGGCGTTGTAGGGAGTGTGCCTATAGATTTAGCTAGTATAAATCATCCTCAATTATTTTTTAGGACAGATGTATCTACTGATTTAATTGGAGATTGGGCGGATTACTCTAATGGCATCATTCAGTTTGTTGAGCATGATTACATCGATCTAGAGCATATTGATTGGATTTCTAGATTTAGATCAGGAATGGGTCATGATTACACGGACGATTTCGAGACATGTAGTAGCATGAAGCATTACTATCACCCTGGGATAAGTAATTGGACAGATATTAGCATTTATTCGCCGGTGGATGGCACAATTCTAGATGTGGAGTATAATGAGAATTATAATGATATGCAGGTAAAAATAAAGTCAGACGCACACCCTGAATATAAATTTATCCTATTTCACGTTCATCTAGACCCAAGTTTAACAAATGGCGTTAGTGTAACCGCGGGACAAGAGATTGGAAATCATAGTAGCACTAATACAATGTCGGATATAGCCGTGAGGATTTCAACCTTGTACAGCAATCAGCCTATGAATAGGCTAGTGTCTTATTTTGATGTCATGACGGATAACTTGTTTAGTAATTATTTAGATAGAGGGGTTATAGATAAATCCAACCTAATCATTTCATATGAGGAAAGAACGAATGATATGTTAGTATGTGAAGGAGAAACGTTTGTAGGGCCTACCGGCACCATGTATTTTGTTGATGGGGGAATGGGCAGTATATCTAATAGGTTTAATTTAAATCCTTAATAGTATCTTTGGAGTAAGTAAAGATGAGCTTGAGCGTGATTTCTATTTTAATTGGCTTAGTAGCCTTGAGTTTTACTTTTTTAGCTATTGTAAGAGAAGGTACCATTAAGCAATGTATCATTAATTTCCCTCGAAATAAAAAAGCAGGACAAGTTTTAACAGCTATTGTATGTGTACTGGCTGCAAGAGAGGCTTATATGATGAATATGGGGGGATTAACGCCATATAAAGCAGCTATATTCTTTATTGCGCCACTAGTGTATTTAGGATCTGTAATATACATCAAAGAATTATTAGCAGCGCGTGCACTTGGAGGATTATTGTGCCTAGTATCCGTACCTATTGTTCGAATAGCCGCTTTATCTGAGGCGCCTTATTTTCAAATTATATCGTTTATAGCCTATATATGGGTAATATCAGGCATCACTTTTTTATTAGCCCCTTGGCAATTTAGGAAAATGCACGCTGCGTTATTTAATAAGAAATATAATTATAAATTAGCTTTATGCCTTAAGGCATCCGTAGGAATATTTTTAATTATCTTAGGAATTTTGGTATATTAATTTTCTTTGAGCATTTTTTCAGTTTCCATAGCTCTAGTATATTTTTGAATTTGATCGTTGTACCCGTCGACCATAGTTTGCGTCATCTTAGATCCACCTTTTGTAGCCAACGTAACAAGGTGGTCAATGGCTCTTTTTGCCTTTTTAAATTCTCCTCCTGAGTAGTATGCTTCAGCTAGCGTACTCCAGATATGATGATCATAAGGGGCCATAACTAATGCTTTTTGTGCTAAGTCTATTGCTTTTTTAGAATCACGAAAAGAGGGGTCTTCGGCAGTTGCATAAACCCATGCGAGGTTATTAAGACCTTGGAAATCGTCGGGAAATGCATTACACCAAGCGTTTATCGAATTAATTGCTTCATCATATTTCTTTTGGCTAACATAAATAACCCCCATAATATATCTCGCCTCTTGATGATCAGGCTCAATATACAAGACTCTATCGAACGTATTCAAGGCATTGTCTAAATCGCCTTCTTGATAATAAATGGATGCAATTCTCATTAGTTTGTCAATGCGTTCTTGAGTAGTTAGCGAGACAATATCTTTTACAGCATTAGTTTGGGCTGATGCAATTGTTGTAACAATAGCTAAGACTAGAAATACTTTTTTCATTAATTTTCTGGGTTTGTATTAATATCAAATAATCTTTCGTAAAAAATCTCATCATCACCGGATATATTATGATGAATGCCTTGCCAGGCCAGAAAGGCCAAAATAAAGCAAAGTATAAATAGATATTTATTTTGCCAAATATTAAGAACATAGGCCTTTGCTTTATTCATACTTTTCTCCAGTTTCTAGGCTTATTGAAGATTGCTCGCTTGCATCTATTTTTTCACGAAAGCGAATCAGCCTAGTTTTTTTTCTGCCTAGCATGGATGACAATATCCGCTCGAATCGCTCGATGGACAAACCCCTTCTTAGTTTTCCATTATAAGAAATTGAAATAGCCCCGGTTTGCTCAGATATTATAATTGCTATCGAGTCAGTTTCTTCCGTAATACCGATGCCTGCTCTATGGCGTGTGCCCAAAGATTTATTTATATGCTCTTTTTGAGAAAGCGGGAAAAGACAACCTGCGGAACATATTTTATCTGCTGCAATGATCACGCCCCCATCATGAAGAGGAGACCGAGGAAAGAACAGAGAAACAAGAATCTCCGGAGTTACTATTGCATTAATTGGGGTGCCGGTATCTTGAATAGTACGAGTACCTATTTCTCTTTCGATAGATATGAGGGCGCCAATTTTTTTATTAGATAAGGTCTCGGCAGCTTTTACAAGAGGCCCAACTAAGTCTCTTTGATATGACATTTCATTTTTGCCCCACGGTTGCCGGCCTAGTCTTGCAAGGCCGCGTCTTATTTCGGGCTGAAATATGATAATAAGGGCTAGTGAAAAATATAGTGTCAGTTTAGACAATAGCCAATTTAGAACATTAAGATCGATTACGCTTGTAAGGACATATAATGCTATAAAAAAAACGATTAGCCCTGAAAAAATAGACGATCCACGCGTTCCTCTAAAGAATTGTAACAAATAATATATTATAAACGTTAATATTATTATTTCTAGCCACCCATGAGTATCAGGCATATCAATTTGATTAAGCCACTGCATCATTATCTCCCAATAACAGTGTATCCATTAGTTGACACAAAGCGCAAGTTTCTAATACATCATGTACTCGTAAAATATGTGCGCCTTTAGAAATTCCATATGCTGCGGCGCCTAGACTTCCAAATAATCTGTCATTTGGATTTTTTTCATTCATTAAAAGCCCAATAAATTTTTTACGAGATACTCCTAATAGAACAGGGGCTTTTGATGAAAATTCATAAGCATTTTTAAGAAGTCGTAAATTATGGTCTAAGTTTTTGCCGAAGCCAATGCCAGGGTCAATGACCATAGTAGATCGATCAAGACCTCTTTCTGATAAATCATTCATCTTTTGAAATAAATATGATTTTACATCATAAACTACGTCATCGTATTTGGGTTTTCTTTGCATAGTTTTAGGAGACCCTTGCATATGCATTAGAATCAAGCCGGCTTGATAATCGTTTGCTACTTTTGGCATATTGGTGTCGTTTGAAGTAGCAGAAATATCATTTATAATATCGGCTCCTTCCTCCATTGCTTTTTGTGCAACCGATGCCTTGGTCGTATCTATAGAAATTAAAATATCAGGCGACTCCTTTCGGATTTTTTTTATGATAGGGATTGTTCGCAAAAGCTCTTCCTTTTCAGAAACAGCTGATGCTCCAGGCCGACTTGATTCGCCTCCCACATCAATAATATCCGCCCCTTCCTCAATCATTTTCATTGCTCTAGATACGGCTTCTTTTTTTTTGAAAAATAGTCCCCCGTCAGAAAAAGAATCTGGAGTAACGTTTAAAATTCCCATAATAAGAGTCTTTTTCCCTAGAGTGATTTCACGTTCTCTGCATTTCCAATTATAAGTTTCTCTAATGCTTGAATTTTCTCGTTTCACGCGTTTCGCTCATTGCCTATCTTTTTTAACATGAACCAATTCATAGGAAGGCCAATGCAGGCGCTAAATATTCCTCTACCAACAAAAAACATACATACAAATCCAATGGTTAAGAGTGCGAGCACTAGTTTCCCGAGATGCCTGAAGCTAAACCCATTTACAATACCGGCCACTATAGCGGAGATAAGCATACCTCCTGTTAATAGTGTATTAATAATAGTATCATGAATAAATTGGGCGATGGTATAACTAGATGTAGCTGAGGCGGCAGGATCAAACCCAAGAGCTCCACATAAAATATTTAAGAATCCAAAAATAAAGGTGAATAGCAATAAAGAGATCATTACATATCCAGTTGCAAAAATTAAGGTAGCAAACTTAACCCGTGTTTTTGTAATCTTTGAAAAAAAGATTTTTTTATTATGTAAAATAAATGAGCGCACGACACCATATGCCCATCTCATTTGTTGTTTGAATAAATCATTTGGAGTATAGGGCGCCTCACATCGAATGCTTAATTCTTTAATATAGTGAATACATTTTCCACTGGCTATAAGGCGAAGAGAGTAGTCCACGTCTTCAGTTAAAGAGCCTTCTGTCCACCCACCTAACTCTATTAAATAACTTTTTTTTACTAATTCTCCCGACCCGCAAAATATTGAATGACCCGTAACTTTTTGCATAAATGGCATGAGAATGGAGTGAACAACATTTACAATTGTTCCCCCTAAAAGGGTAGAAAAATTATTATGAATATTTATGATCTTCCAACTAGATTGAACGCCAGCTAAATTTGGATTATCTATAACAGGCTCTACTATTTTTTTTAAGAAGTCTTTTTTTGGAAGAAAGTCTGAGTCTAAAATTAGAATATAATCCCCTTCAGATTCAGGAAGCATAGCATTAAGATTTCCCGGTTTGAACCCAATATTTCTTCCTCTTCTACTAATTTGTATTTTTGGATGCAGCAAGGCAAATGCGTCAATAGAATCCGATATAGTCTGATCATTACTATCGTCGCCAATAATAATCTGGATTTTGTCATCGGGATAATCAAATGCTAAACATCTTTCAGCACAATTCAAAGCGGCTAATTCATTAAAAGTGGGAATTTGAATAGTAATAGAAGGGTATTCTTTTATTTGAAAATGCTTTTTCTCCTGAATATTCGATTTTAAGCCTAATGCAGCTATCATAGTAATCATAAAGTATACTAGGGATAGTCCAAATGCTCCTATAAGAGATATTTCAAATAAAGTCTGTATTGCATCAAATATAATCATAAGTTATCTCTAATTTAATTCGATTTATTTAACTTTATTTGCTTCATAAGACAACCATTGCTTAAATTTTTTTAAACTTGGTAGTCTTGCATGCGCGATAATCCTTTGAAAGAGCCTTGATTTAAAAAGATTTTGCGCGATATATTGTCACCTTTTTAATAAAGGCTAAAAATGGAGTATCTTTTAGGGTTAGATATTGGAAGCTCATCTGTTAAGGCTGCGCTTTTAGATGCCGGTTCAGGAACATGCGCTGGTAGCGCTTTTTATCCAAAAACGGAGCAACGAATTGATGCCCCTCAACCTGGCTTTGCTGAACAAGATCCGGATGAGTGGTATGCTGCAGTCTGCGATGCTGTTCGTGATACGATGCATGAAGCAGGCGCTCGCCCTGAAGATATAAAAGCAATTGGTATTGCATATCAAATGCATGGGCTAGTATGTGTTGATAAGAGCCAACAAGTTTTGCGCCCAGCTATTATTTGGTGTGATTCACGAGCGGTTCCTTATGGGGATAGTGCGTTTCAGGCTATTGGCAAAGAAGCTTGCTTAAGTAGAATGATGAACTCTCCTGGCAATTTTACAGCATCTAAGCTGGCTTGGGTTAAAGAACATCAGCCAGAAGTATATAAAATGATCGATAAAATTATGCTGCCCGGCGATTGGCTAGCTATGAAGCTTTCAGGTGAGATTAAAACTACGGTATCGGGGTTATCAGAAGGAATTCTGTGGGATTTTCAATCTGAAGCACCTGCAGACTTGCTTATGAATCATTATGGATTTGAGCATGAGATGCTTCCTGAATTAACGCCTACTTTTGGAGTTCAGGGGGAACTTAGTAGCCAAGGAGCTATTGACTTGGGTCTTTCTCCAGGCACACCTATTTCGTATCGAGCTGGAGATCAGCCTAATAACGCACTGTCTTTAAATGTGTTAGAGCCAGGAGAGATTGCTGCAACAGCAGGAACTTCTGGTGTTGTGTATGGAGTCACAGACCAGAAAAAATACGATCCGCAATCTAGAGTCAATACTTTTGCTCATGTGAATCATACAAAAGAGGCTGCAAGATTAGGGGTATTGCTTTGTATCAATGGAACCGGGATATTAAACGCATGGACACGTAGATTATTAGCGGATGTTTCTTATTTGGAAATGAATAAGCTAGCAGCGGAAGCACCTGCTGGCTCCGAAGGTTTATTTGTTTTACCTTTTGGCAATGGAGCAGAGCGTGTGTTAGGAAATCTTAATATTGGAGCCCAATTTATCGGGCTTGATTTAAATAGGCATGACCGATCTCATATATGCAGGGGAGTACAGGAAGGCATTGTATTTTCATTTATGTATGGAATGGAGGTAATGGCAGAAACAGGAATGAGTCTAAAAAAAATTCGTGCAGGAGATGGAAATATGTTCATGAGCGACATTTTTTGTGCTTCATTGGCAAATGTTAGTGGGGCAAATATCGAGCTTTATAATACTGATGGAGCGCTAGGAGCCGCGCGTGGAGCAGGTGTGGGGGCAGGAATATTTGATTCGTTAGAAAGCGCATTTAGTACTTTAGAGAAGAAAAAAACGATCGAGCCAGATGGAACAGACTTATCGTGTGCATATGATGGCTGGAAGAATTCACTTCACAAAATGAAATAACCTAGGAGAAAATAATGAGCGTAGTTACAGGGAATGTAGAATACTTTAAAGGTATAAATAAAATATCATATGAAGGACCGGACAGCGATAACCCTTTAGCCTTCAGGTGGTATAATGAAAATCAGGTAGTGGCAGGCAAAACGATGAGCGATCATTTTCGATTTGCCGTAGCTTACTGGCATAGTTTTTGTGGAGTCGGTAGCGATCCTTTTGGGCCAGGAACACAACAATTTCCATGGGCAGATGGCTCTGATGCAGATGTGCGCGCAAGGAATAAAATGGATGCTGCATTTGAGTTTATTACAAAGATAGGAGCCCCCTTTTACTGCTTCCATGATTTTGATTTAGTTGAAGAAGGCGATACATTTACTGAGTCTACACGTCGACTGGAGGCAATCGTTGAGTATGCTAAACAAAAACAAGAGGCTTCTGGCGTAAAGCTTCTTTGGGGAACAGCTAATTTATTTAGCAACCCTCGTTATATGAACGGCGCAGGAACAAACCCCAACTTTAATGTTGTTGCTTATGCTGGCGCTCAACTAAAGAACGCGATTGATGCTACCATTGCGCTTAATGGAGAGAACTATGTATTTTGGGGCGGTAGAGAAGGATATATGAGCTTGCTAAACACAAGTATGAAAAAAGAGCTAGATAACTTTGGTCACTTTCTTCGTATGGCACGTGACTATGCTCGATCTCAGGGATTTACAGGCGCGTTCTTTATTGAGCCTAAACCAGCAGAGCCAAGCAAGCATCAGTATGACTTTGATGCAGCAACTGTGATCGGATTTTTACAACAGCAAGGTCTGTCCGATGATTTTAAGCTTAATCTCGAAGTTAACCATGCTACTTTAGCACAGCATACTTTTCAGCATGAGTTGCAGGTTGCCGTAGACGCAGGTATGCTAGGGTCTATTGATGCTAATCGTGGGGACTATCAGAATGGCTGGGATACAGATCAGTTCCCCAATAATCTTTTAGAAACAGCTGAGCAAATGATGATTATTCTTCAAGGCGGAGGGCTTCAAGGCGGAGGCGTAAACTTTGATGCTAAAGTTCGCAGAAACTCTACAGATCGAGAAGATCTATTTATTGCGCATATAAGCGGGATGGATACATTTGCTAGGGCTTTAATTGCTGCAGATAAGATTCTAACAGAGTCTAATTATATGAAAATGATTACAGATCGCTATGCAACTTTTGATAGCGGAGATGGAGCCACTTTTGCTTCAGGAGGACTGACTCTTGAGCAGCTTGCTGCTATAGGCGCAAATGGAGGAGAGCCCCCGCTGATTAGCGGAAAGCAGGAACTATACGAGGCTATTATTAATCAGTATGTATAATGAGCGGCATTTGCTATAAGGGACGATTAGATGGCATAGATATAGCAATTAACTATATAGATGCTTTTGAAATCATCAATAAAGCTGTTATTCTCCATAATTGTGATCCGGTTGCAGCACATATTTTAGGGCGATGTATGATGGCAGCTATTATGTCAGCATCTATTTTGCCGGAGGGACATCGCATTAATATTAGTTGGAAGTATCCGGGGTCCCTTAAGACGGTAGTAGTTGATGCTGGTCAGGATGGGGCGACAAGAGCTATGATTTATCCTGCTCAATTAAGCGAAGCAGAAAATAAAGAAGAGCTTTTTGGGGATATAGGAAATATTAATGTTGTAACTACAAAAGATGGTAAAATCCTGAATTCTGGTACAACGCCTGTTTCTCTGCATGATCCAGTAAATGATTTGGCCTATCACTTTTCTATTTCGGATCAGGTAGAGACTTCGATACGCAACATAATAGCCCTAAAGGCAAATATAGAAACGCCGGTTAGTCTGGCGCATGGGATTATGATACAGGCTTTGCCTAATTGTAATTTAGGGTCTTTTGAACGCGTGAGAGCTTCTATGCATTCACAAGATTCTCTTGATTCTTTCAAGCGATTGGTTTCTGGAAAGGAAATATTAGTTTTCTTAGAAAACCTGGCAAAGCACGAAAAGGGATTTACAAAAGTCATTGTAGAAGAATCTGCAGCACCATTTTTTTCATGCAACTGTTCAAAAGAAAAAATGAGCTCAGTTATTAGAAGCTTACCTATACCAGAGCGAATAGCGATAGTAAAAAAAAATGAAGACGTTCTTATAAATTGCCATTTTTGTGCTCAAAGATATGTATTAACCATTGATGAGTGCATTGATGCATGGAACACCAAAATAGTCGATTAAGCTCATAATAGCAGACAGTAAATTTATGCTCCTTTAAGTTGCTCCTTTGCAGTCTTTTTTGATAATATAATCAGATTATACAGAAATGCTAAAAAAGGGATTTATGCCAAAAAATAAAAGCACAAAAAAATCACAAGATCCTGAAGAAAAATTAACTACAAAATCAACAAAAGATAACCCTGATGCCAAGAGTTATGACGCCGATCATATTACTGTTTTAGAGGGCATAGAAGCTGTTAGAAAACGCCCAGCAATGTATATCGGAGATACTGGTGTTAGAGGATACCATCATTGTGTATATGAGGTAGTTGATAATTCTATAGATGAGGCTTTAGCAGGATATTGCTCCAATGTAGAAGTTCGAATTAATGCCGATGGCTCTATGTCTGTTATTGATGATGGAAGAGGTATCCCAGTAGACATGCATCCTACAGAGAAAAAACCTGCCGTAACAGTAGTTTTAACAGTTTTACATGCAGGTGGAAAGTTTGACTCAGAAACATATAAAGTATCAGGCGGATTACATGGAGTAGGGGTATCATGTGTAAATGGGCTTTCGGAATGGCTAGAAGTTGAGGTCAAGCGAGAGGGAGTAGTTTACCATCAGCGCTTTGAAAAAGGAGTGGAAAAAACAGAATTAGTTAAAATAGGAAAAACAAAAGAAACGGGAACCACTATTAACTTCATGCCGGATCATTCAATTTTCACTCATGAAGGGGGCTTTCAGTGGGACATTCTTTCAAATCGTCTGCGTGAGTTAGCGTTTCTAAATAAGGGTGTCACCATTACACTTAAAGAAAGTCTAACAGGAAGAGAGGAGGAGTTTAAATACGAAGGCGGGATAAGTGAATTTGTACAACATCTAAATAAAAATAAATCTCCGATGCATCCAGAAGTTATTTATTTTGAACGCGAAAAAGATGAAGTAGTAGTAGAGATTGCTATGCAATATTCGGATGCATTTAATGAAACTATCTTTTCATTTGCTAATAACATCAACACCATTGAAGGCGGAACACATTTATCAGGTTTTCGTTCTGCCCTTACAAGGACCGTGAATGCATATGCAAAAACTAACAAGTTGATTAAAGACGAAAAACAAGCAATGAGTGGAGAAGATATTCGGGAGGGTATAACAGCTGTAATTAGTGTTAAGATTCCCGATCCTCAATTTGAGGGACAGACAAAAACTAAGCTTGGGAATGGGGAAGTTGAAGGTATCGTTCAGCAGATTGTAAACGAAGAGCTAGGCAGTTATTTCGAAGAAAATCCAAGTGTTGCTCGAACAATCATTGAAAAAGCAGTAGTGGCGGCTCGAGCAAGATTAGCGGCTAGAAAAGCACGGGACCTAGCAAGGAAGAAAGGTGCTTTGGAAAGTGGCGGACTTCCAGGAAAATTAGCGGATTGTTCTAGCAGAGATCCAGCAAGAACAGAGCTTTATATTGTGGAAGGCGACTCTGCAGGAGGCTCTGCTAAGCAAGGAAGAGATCGAGATTTTCAAGCAATTCTTCCCGTAAAAGGAAAAGTTATCAATGTTGAGAAGGCTCGCTTGGATAAAGTATTAGCTAATGATGAGATTCGAACTATGATCACAGCTATTGGAACAGGCATTGGGATTGACGATTTTGATATTGAGAAATCACGTTATCATAAAATCATCATCATGACAGACGCCGATGTTGATGGAGCGCATATCCGCACCTTGTTGTTAACATTCTTTTATCGTCAAATGCCACAATTAATTGAGCACGGTTACGTATATATTGCTCAGCCGCCTTTGTATAAAGTTGCAAGAAGGAAAAGAGAAGAATATGTGGAGTCTGATGACCATTTGACACAAATATTATTGGACTTAGGCGCAGATGGACTGAGTTTAGAGGACCCGAACGGAAAGCATTTGATGAATACCGGAGAACTACGAAAACTTCTGGGTTATTTGTCTAAGATTGAAGCAATGGGTGAACCATTTCGTAGAAAAGGCATATTATTAAATGATTTTTTAGAATTACGAGATAGTAAAACAGGGGCATTTCCACGTTATTGCGCCTATGTAAACCTCCCAGGAGAAGATCCAAAAGTTAAGTATGCGTTTGATGATCATGATCTGCAGAAAATTTTTGCTGATTTAGATATGCCAGAGAGACATGATGAGCTTTTTCTATCAACTTCATTACAAGAAATAGTAGAGCAATTAGAAGAAGATGGCTTTAATGTTGAGGATTTGATAAGCCAAAAATCCCATCGATGGATTATAAAAGATAAAGATTCGGATATTAAGGTGATTAATCTGCTAGATTTACTAGTCAAGGTTAGAGAGCTTGGCAGAAAAGGAATGAGTATCCAGCGTTATAAAGGGCTTGGAGAAATGAACCCTAATCAATTATGGGAAACCACACTTGATCCCGAAAATCGAAGAATGACAAAAGTAATGCTAGAGGATGCTGTTAAAGCAGACCAAATGTTCACAGTGTTGATGGGTGATGAAGTAGAGCCTCGTAGAGAGTTCATACAACAAAATGCTCTTTATGCCACAATTGATATTTAAGGAAAAACATGTCAGAAAAAATAAACGAACGAATTGATCTGATTAATATCGAAGATGAGATGCAGCGTGCATACATCGATTATTCGATGTCGGTTATAGTAGGAAGAGCTTTGCCGGATGCAAGGGATGGACTCAAGCCCGGAAATCGGAGAATTTTATATGCGATGAAAGAACGGGGATGGACCCATTCAAAGGCCTATGTAAAATGCGCTAAGGTTGTTGGAGAAGTAATAGGTAATTATCATCCGCATGGCGATAATGCTGTGTACGATACAATTGTTAGAATGGCTCAAGATTTTGCTATGCGTAGCATGCTGATTGACGGACAAGGAAATTTTGGATCTATTGATGGAGATCGCGCTGCAGCATATCGTTATACAGAATGTCGACTAAAGCCTTTGGCGGAAGAATTGTTGGCGGATATTGAAAAAAATACTGTTAACATGCGGCCTAACTTTGATGAGTCGTTAATGGAGCCCGCTGTTTTACCAGCTCGCGTACCAAATTTGTTAGTTAATGGCTCTACAGGTATTGCTGTTGGAATGGCTACGAATATCCCTCCTCATAACTTAACAGAGGTTATAGACGGCACAATTGCCTTAATAGATGATCCAGAAATTGGAATAGAGGGATTATGCGAATATGTAAAAGGGCCAGATTTTCCAACCGGAGGAACGGTATATGGCCTTACGGCAGTGCAGCAATTATATAATACGGGAAGAGGAAAGATAAAAGTTAGAGGCAAAGCAACTATTGAAGAGGATGAATCAGGAAAAGCTAGAATTATTATTACTGAAATACCTTATGCCCTAAATAAGACGCTTCTAATCGAGAAAATTATCTATTTAGTTCGAGAGAAAAAATTAGAGGGAATATCCGATCTCCGTGATGAGTCAGGAAAAGATGGAATTAGGCTAGTTGTAGAACTAAAGAAATCGGCAGTCCCAAATGTGCTTCTAAATAATCTCTTTAAGTTTACTCAGCTCGAATCTACTTTTGGCGCGATCATGTTGGCTATAGATAAGGGCAAGCCTAGAGTCATGAATCTCAAAGAAGTTCTTCAGTGCTTTGTTGACCATCGTTTTGAAGTTATTACAAGAAGAACCCAATTTGATTTAGATAAGGCAAAAGCTCGTGCGCATATTCTAGAAGGGCTTTTATTAGCCATGGAAAACATGGATCAAGTAGTTAAAATTATCCGAGAATCAAAAAATAGAGAAGAAGCTCAAGAGAAGTTAATCAAGAAATTTAAATTTAGCGAAATCCAAGCAAAAGCCATTCTTGATATGCGACTTTATCAGCTTACAGGTCTTGAGAAAGATAAAGTAGAAGCAGAGCATAAAGAGCTAAAGAAATTAATGGCGTACCTAGTTGATCTATTAGGAAGTCCTAAGAAAATATTTGCGGTAATAAAAGAAGATTTAGAAGAGATTCGAGCAAAATATGGCGAAAATCGAAAAACTGAGCTTTCTGTTCATGAAGGAGATATCAATATTGAAGACTTAATTGCAGATGAGCCTTGTGTTATCACGTTAACAAATACTGGGTACATTAAGCGGGTTCCTACCGACACTTATCGCCAGCAAAGGCGAGGCGGAAAAGGTGTCATAGGAATGAATACCAAGGATGAAGACTTTGTCGAACATGTTTTTACAGCATCTACACACGATTATCTTCTTTGTTTTACTGAAACGGGAAGAATGTATTGGCTTAAAGCTTATCATGTCCCAGAGGGGTCTCGGCAGGCTCGAGGAAGGTCTTTGGCGAATGTTTTGCAAATGACGCAGGAGGAAAAGCTTGCGGCTATTTTGTGCGTTAGGGAGCTAGATGATGACCAACATCATCTATTGATGGCCACTAAGCAAGGAGTAGTTAAAAAAACAGTTCTTTCTGCTTATAAGAATGTTCGTGTTGCAGGGATTAATGCTATCAAGGTTGATGAAGGCGACCAATTGATTGGAGTAGTTCTTACTAATGGAAATAATGATATAATGCTTAGTCTTCAAAAAGGGAAGGCTATACGTTTTCATGAAAAAGGTGCAAGAGCCATGGGTCGAGTATCACGAGGTGTTCGCGGGATTAGATTAGAAAAAGATGATGTAGTAGTTTCGGTCGATATCGTAGATAACAACGCTACGATGATGGCGATAACAGAAAACGGATTTGGTAAACGCACCAGTTTCGATGAATATCGAACGCAATCTAGGGGAGGTAAAGGCGTAATCAGTATTCAAACTACAGAAAGAAATGGTCAGGTAGTGAGCGCGCATGCTGTTACGGATGAACATCGGTTGATGTTAATTACAGAAGGAGGCCAGATGATTTGTATAGGAGCCAGTGATCTTCGAGTCATAGGAAGAAATACCCAGGGAGTTAAGCTATT
>MDSV01113182.1_pt1 | contig 16514 bp, 18 predicted proteins | sample 810851 | NCBI WGS metagenome assembly MDSV01 (sample SAMN05326640, study PRJNA326480) | marine metagenome | isolation source: seawater | place: Atlantic Ocean: North East | collected 2012 | reverse complement strand
TACTTTGATACCCTATCGTGTAGATACATCTTGGATTGATGAAAAAATTATTGAAATGAAAAATGTTTTAAATCTTAATGAGCCACCCAGAATTGAAAAAACTTGTGAGAAATGCGCTTATTTAGAAGGCGGTAAAAGGTTTTAAACCAAAATTATTTAAAGGTTTATTTACCATTTTTAATTGGATCTATTAGAAGTTTTTTAACATTATATTTATATCTGCCATTATTAAAATGAAGAGAGTTTAAAACAACTATTCTTGAGTTTTCAACATCTATTAAAATTGCATTTCCACCATAGCCACCAAAACCAAATATTACTCTATTAACTAAACCTGGATAATCCATATGAAATTGTCCACCGTAAGATTTCGTACGATTAAATTCTGGTTCGTGTTTATCTCCTCCGTAGTTTTTAGAAATTCTTCTTTTATGAATTTCTTTTAGATACTTACCTACACATGTATCATTTTGATAATCATCCATTATTGCTTTTGCGAGTCTAAGATAATCAAATCTTGTCATACGAACCATTGGATGTCCATTTCCAAATTTTCCTGAACTTTTCAATTCGTTAAAATTAACACTTTGTTTAATTTTAACTTTGTCTTGAAAAACTTTGTCTAAAAGTTTTTTATAATTTTCTCCTGTTTTGTATTTAGTATAATTTAAAAGCAATTGGGTTATAAAACCATTATAGTTGTATATACTTTTCGATTTTTCTGTATTTTTAAAAAATAAACCTATTGTGGTAAAAATATCGTGAGTCTCATATTCATAACTAGTATCTGCTAATATGCTATTAGGGTTAAATTTAAATTCATTAATATATTTTTGATCACCTGCTGCCATATTTAAAAGGTTTATTAATTTTTGATTTTCAAAAAGTGTATTTTTTAATAAAGGCCAATCGTTAATTTTACTATCTATACTATCTATATAACCTTCACAAATTGCATGTGCTAACATATAAGATGTAACAGATTTGTTCATAGACATTGACATAAGTTTCGTTTCATTATTTACAAATTCACCTAATCTTTCTTTTGGAGAAATTTCATTAATCAGTACTTGACCATCTTGATAGTATAAATAACTTAAAATACCTTTACTTTTCATTTGTTTTTTTACAAACTTGTCTTCAACAATATTAAATTTAAATTGATAAGGGTTTTTTGATGGTTTTACCTCTATTTGTTTCCACTGGTATGTATTAGGGTCACCAGTTAAATGGCTAAATTGATATTTGTAGAAATAGTAGATTAAAGTATCTCTATTTGGATTCGAAGGATAATGAATTCCCCATTTGTTTGCATGCGTTATGATCTTTAAGTTGTTCCTTGTTATCCCTTTTTCATCTTTTTCAAGATATTGATTATATCCGTTGTCTAATAACCAATCATTAAAAGATAATTGTCCATTGAAGTATTTTCTATTTTTAGCTGTTAAATTGTCAACTAAAACAAAATTGAAAAGAATGAGTATAAATAAAAGAATTTTTTTCACTTTATAATAATAAATTCTTTAAACGTGATTATCTGTTATTATTTTCATCATCATTATTTGATGATTGATCGTTATTATCAGATTGAGGCTCTTCCTCGTTAGTTTCTGTTTGTATTTCTTCTTGAACAGGCTGTTCAGGTTCTGATTGAGTTTCGGGCTCTGAATACGTCTCTTCTTGAGCTGGTTCATCTTGAGGCTCGGGAGTTGGTTCTTGTGATTGAGCTCTAGCCATATCAGCAGCTGTTTGCGGTTGAGACTCTCTTCTCATAAAGAAATATATCCCAGCTGCAATTATTGCGATAGCGCCAAAAATATAAAGCATAATTTTTGCAATACTAATTCCATCTTTTTCTTCTTCTATTGGTGTTTCTTCAGTAACTGGTTTTATTTCTTCTTCTTCAGGTTTAGCATCTTGTTCTTGGTTAGCTTGAGAATTAACTTGTTCTTTAGGCTCCTCAGTTTGAGTAGCTGGTTCTGGTTCTGGTGCTGGTTCTTTTTTCGGTTCAGGCTCAGGTTCAGGTTCTTTAGCAGGTTCTGGTTCTTTTTCTGGCTCAGGCTCAGGTTCAGGTTCTTTAGCTGGCTCAGGAGCTGGGGTTGTCACTTGGGTTTGAGGAGCTTGAGCAATATCCTCAGTTTTTTTTCCTTGAGGATTAAATACACCGGTCGCTGCAACTATAACTCCAATTACAATTACAGTTATTAGATCCATATTTTCAACTTAAACTAATAGTCAATTTTATCATTATGGATTGTGAACAATATGGGTTGCTTGTGAACAAAAAAGCAAGCTTTTATGTCAATAAATTATATGTATTTTTTTATTATTCTGGCTTAAAGATTAAACATAGTCCGTTACTACAAAATCTTTTACGTGATTCTGTTGGACCATCGTCAAAAACATGCCCATGATGAGCTCCACAAGTAGCACAATGATATTCAATTCTTTTCATGCCAAATGAGTAATCAGTTTTAGTTTTAAAAGCACCGGGTAATGCTTCTGTAAAAGAAGGCCATCCAGTGCCACTATCAAACTTAGAGGTAGAGGCAAACAATTTAGCTCCACAATTAGCACAATGATAAAAGCCTCTCCTTTTCTCGTTCAATAATTTACTAGAAAATGGCCTTTCTGTACCTTCTTTAAACATAATGTTTTTTTGTTTTTTTGAAAGATTTGGGTTAATTATTTTTTTTGTAGAAGCCTTTAAGATTGTAAAAGGCAATAAAATTGTGGAAATTATTGAAATTCCGATAATTTTTATAAATTTTCTTTTTACAAATTCCATAAAAATAATTTAATATAATAATGATATGAAGACAATTTTTTTATTTTTTTTAACAATATATATTGCTTACTATTTATTTAGACCCATTACAAAAAAAGAAGTTAAAAAATTTCAAGATCTCAATAATTGGTCAAATATGGGATTTTAGAGCTTTAAGGTGTTCCGGGATACTCTCTGATAAAGCAATAAGGTCATAGCCTCCTTCTAAAAATGAGACCACCCTACCTTTTGAGTGGATATTTGCAATTTCAATAATCTTTTTTGTTATTTGAAAAAAATCTTCTGACTCAAGATTTATGTTAGCTAAAGGGTCTCTCGCATGAGCATCAAAACCAGCAGATATTAATATTACTTCAGGTTTAAATTTATCAATAGGATTAAGAATTTTTTGCTCAAATATTTGAAAAAATTCTTTACTTTTTGTTCCAGATCTTAAAGTTGCATTAAAAATATTTCCAACACCAGTTTCATTTTCAGCACCGGTCCCAGGAAAAAGTGGAAATTCATGAGAAGAGGCATATGCAATAGAAGTATCTTTATAAAAAATTTCTTGCGTACCATTACCGTGATGAACATCAAAATCTATTATAGCAATTTTTTTTATTTCATATTTTTTTTGCAAATATCTTGCTGCTACTGCAATATTGTTTATAAAACAGAAACCATTTGCACGCGCAGTTTCTGCATGATGTCCGGGTGGTCTCACTGCACAGAAAACTCTCTCATTTTTTTTCATAAGATCGTCACATGCAGAAATACCTGAGCCACAAGATCTTAAAATAGCGTTTTTACTATTGGGACATAATATAGTATCGGCATGAGGTTCTTTTTCTACTCCTATGATCCCTTCTACAGGGATATTTGTAAAAAGTTGCTTAATATATTTTTTTGGATGTACTAAAGAAACAATTTCTAAATCTGCTAGAGGCGCCTCTTTAAATTCTACTTTTAAGTCAGATGACTTAATTGAATTAATAATGCTTTCTAATCGTTCTTTTCTTTCAGGGTGTCCGGATCCGTTAAATTTTAACAAACAATCTAAATGACTATAAACAATCATTTTAAAAAATTTCTAATAGCATTACTCGCTAACAATGCTGAGGAAGTATTTGTTTTAAAACTATCCAATATTGATTGAGTTTTTTCAACTTGTTCTTTTATTTTATCAGGATCATCAATAAATGAACTTACATTTTTAAATAAGGTTTTAGCATTACATTTTGTCTGTAATAATTCAGGAATTATTTCTTTATTTGCTGCAATATTAATGATATTTACAAATTTTATCTTAACTAAAGATCTTACGATTAAATAGTTTAAAATATTCATCTTATAAATTATTATTGATGGAATTTTAAATTTACATATTTCTAATGAAACTGTCCCTGACTTTGAAACTGCAAAAACAGATTTTTTTAGTGTATGAGCCTTGATTTTTTCATCACTTATAATTTCACAATTTTTTATATCTTTTGATTTGATATATGAGTTGATTAAATCAACATGTTGTTTCGTTGAATGAAATATATAAATAAAATCTTCATAATTACTATTCATTAAATTAATAAATTCTAACAAGATAGGCATTAAAATTTCTATCTCAGAAACTCTGCTACCAGGAAAAATTGATATTAATGCTTTGTTTTTATCAAAGATTTGACTGATATCAATTTTACTTTCAGCTTCTTCATCTAATAAAGGATGTCCAACAAATTCATGGCTCATATTTTCTTTTTCAAAATAAGGTTTTTCAAAATTGAATAATAATAAGATATGGTCAATAAAATTTTTTATTTTTTTTACCCTCTTCTCTCTCCATACCCAAACTTGGGGGGCAACGTAGTGTATAGTCTTTATACTTGGATTTTTATTTTTTACTTTTTCTGAAACCCTTAAGGTAAAATCTGGACTATCAACTGTGAATAAAATATCTGGATTAAAATCTATAATAGATTTTACTGTTTCATTTATTTTTTTATTTATTTTAAAAATATTAAAAATTACATTGGTAAAACCTATATAAGTTATTTCCTTCAAATCATAAATGGACTTTATTCCCAGAGATTTTAAGTTTTCTCCTCCTACACTTAAATACTCAATTTGGGTATTTTTTTTTAATTCTTTTATAACTTTTGAAGCTAATATATCTCCAGATGGTTCACCTGTAAGTATAAATATTTTTTTCATTTAAACATCCTCCAAAGCTCCCCTTTATCTGTTAATAAATATATATCTCCACTTATATGAATTTTAATATCTCTTATCCTGCCAATATTTCCTTTAAATACAATTTTTTCATTAATAAATTTTTTTTTATCAAATTTTATTTTTCTTAAAGATTGATCTTTTAAAGAGGTTATTAGAGCATCTCCATTCCATTCGTTAAATGTATTTCCTTTATAAATTGCCATTGCGCTAACAGCTATAGAAGGGACCCAATATTTAATAGCCTTAGTAAAACCTGGTTTCCATTTTGGACCAATTGTGGTACCTGAATAATTTTTTCCTCCCCATCCCAAAATTTTCCATCCATAATTTTCTCCAAAATTTGCTGTTCCGAACCAGTCCCCTCCTCTAGCACCATGATTTGTTAAATATATCTTATCATCAAAAGGAGAAAGAGACATACCTTGGGGGTTTCGCAAGCCAATTTGATAAATCTCAGGAAGCCATTCTTTTCTATTAACAAATTTTGGATTTTTCCTTGGAATTGATCCATCTAAATTTATTCTAATTATACTTCCAGGATGTTTTGTGTGATCCTGAGCTATCATACCTTGACCCCTTTCACCTACTGTTACATATAGATATTCATTTTTAATAACTAGTCTTGATCCGAAATGATATCCTGAATTAATCGGCGGTTCAGCACGAAAAATGTTTTTAAAATCCAGCTTTGTTTTACTAAAATGCGATTTTGCTACTGAAGTGCTAGATTTTCCCTCAGACCTATTTTCTGAATATGAAACAAAAACTTGATCATCATGATACAAAATATCTAATAACCCTCCTTGCCCATCCTCTAAAATTTTTAGATTATGGCTTATAACATTAATCTTATTTTTTTTTAAATCTAAGTGTTTTATATTTCCAGATTTTTCTGTAATTAATATTTCATCAATATCGAGAAATGAAAAGCTCCATGGGCTATCTAATCCTTGAGTAATTTTTTTTAATTTAAAATCATCTGCATAAATTTTAGCTGAAAATAGAAAAAAGAAAAAAATTAATTTTATCATTTCACCATAATAAACATTTTATTTTTATTGGCGAATTGAACACATTGTCTCTTATTTAAAAATATATTTAATTTATGTTTTAATACTAATCCTTTAAGACCGGCATTTTTACATTGTTTGAGAGTTTCGATTCCAACAGTAGGAAGATCAACTCTTAAATCCTGTTTTTTTTTAGGGTATTTTACTAAAACCCCATTAAGTTGATCTGGTAATCTTTTTATTTTTTTTATCATGTTTTCAGTTCCACTTGGTCCTTCAATTTTTAAAATTTTATTATTTCTAGATATGGATCCTTGTATATGTGAAAAGCTACCTGATCTATTTATTGCTTTAATAGCGCAAACTATATCTTTTTTATCTTCTTTGTTAGGTTTCAATTTAGTATATAGACCCTTAGATAAACTTAATTCAGGAGTAAATTTATTTGATTTAAGAGTTGTTATTTTTTCCGACTTCAAAATATTAATAACTTGTTTTAAAATTGCAGCATCACCTAATTGTGAACTTTTAATTATTTTAGGAATATAATAAATGCCTTTTAAATCTAATTTTATTGTTTTTAAATTAGGTTTTCTTACTTTTCCTGCAAATAAAACTTTTTTACAATTATTTGATTTTAATATTGAGATTATTTTACCAAACTGACCAATTGATACAGAATGAGAATTTTTATCATTTTTAAAAATCTTTTTTTTTGTTAAGTCTATAATGAGATACTTGTAATTTTTTTTAATCTTTTTTAAAATATATTTTGGAAATTCTGTATCTCCAAAAATTAACCCAATCATAAATTATTTAATTTTGAGGTGAACAAATTGGTCTTTTTTTATCTTTTTCTATAAATCTGATAACTTCACCCACAAGTTCATTATCTTTATATTCACCATTTATTTTACTTAATTTCTCATGAAGATTTTTAGAAGAAAAAATTTCTTTATAAGCTTTATCTAATCCTATTATTTTTTTGTTCTCATATTTATGTCTTCTTAAACCAATTAAATTTAAACCTTGTAAAAAATTTCTGTTTCCAATTGATAGTCCGAATGGAATTACATCTTTTAAAACTCCTGTCATTCCTCCAATCATTGCTAACCTACCAATTCTAGTAAATTGTTGGACAGCAGAATTACCTCCAATTACAACTGAGTCTTCAATTGTAACGTGGCCACCTAATGGCACATTATTGGCAATAATTACATTATTACCAATTTTACAATCGTGAGCTATATGTGATGAAATCATAAATAAACAGTTATTTCCAATAATTGTTTTTGATCCCCCGCCTTCTGTACCTGGGTTTATAGAAACATATTCTCTAATAAGATTATTTTCTCCAATTACCAAACTATTTTTTTCTCCTTTAAACTTTAAATCTTGAGGTTGAGTTCCAATACTCGCAAAAGGAAAAATTTTAGTTCCTTTTCCAATGATTGTATTACCTTCGATATAAACATTGGATTTTAGTTCTACATCATCTTCTAAAGTAACATCCGGACCTATGTAACAAAAAGGACCGATTTTAATTTTACCAGAAATCTTTGCTTGTTTATCAATTACACTAGAATTATGTATCATTATTTTTTATCAACTATCGTTGCTGACCATTCAGCATCCGCCATTCTTTTTCCCTCAACTTTTGCTGTTCCTTTATATTTCCAAACTCTTCCGTGAGATCTTATAGCCTCAATTTCTAAGCGTAATTCACAATCTGGGATTACGGGATTTCTAAATCTTGCTTTATCAACACTCATTAGAAAAACTAATTTATTTTCGTACTCCTTTGAATCAATTCCATGAGCTGTCAATGCAGCCGCGGCTTGACCAAAAGCCTCGACAATTAAAACTCCAGGCATAACTGGCTGTCCAGGAAAATGACCTTGCACATAAAAACCATTTTTTTTAACATACATAATTGCTGTAGCAGATTTTAATGGCACAATATCGATTAATTTGTCTATTAAAAGCATCGGCTCTCTGTGAGGTAATAAATTCTCGATTGTTTTTTTATCTATTTCTTTAACACTCATTTTTTTGAATTTTTTAAAAATTCTTTTAGTGGAACTGCAGGGTATCCCATAATAATTTGATTATCTGCAATATCTTTTACAACTCCACTTCCCCCTCCAATTTTTACATTATTTCCTATTTTAAGATGTCCTGAAACTCCAGCTTGTCCTCCAATTGAAACTTTATTTCCAATTGTAGAACTTCCAGCGAAACCTACTTGACCGGCTATCATACAATTAGAACCAATTTTAACATTGTGTGCGATATGTACTTGATTGTCTAAATATGTGTTCTTACCAATAATTGTATCATCGATTGAACCTCTATCGATTGTACATCCAGATGCTATTTCAACGTCATCTTCAATTAATACTTTCCCTATGTGTGGAAATTTAATATTTTTTTTGTCATTAGGAATAAATCCAAATCCCTTTTGACCTATTTTACAATTGTCTTGTATGACCACATTATCTCCAATAATCGTATTTTTTAAAATAATACCAGATCCAATAACACAGTTTCTACCTATAATCACATTATGCTCAATTATTGTATTTGATCCAATAAATGAATTTTTACCTAATTTTACACCATTACCAATTAAAACATTGTTACCAAATTTAACAGTTTTATATTTTTTTTTATTTGGTTTTTTTAAAGATAAGTCTGGATAATCTATGTCAGAAAAAGGGAAAATTTTTTTGGTTGATATAGCTAATTGAAATAATACATTTTTAACAACAATCTTTATAATATTAGAGGGTAAATATTTTTCTAATTGTTTAGTTGTAATGCAAGCGCCGCCTTTAGTTTTTAAAGCTAAAGATTTATATTTTATTGAGTCAAAAAATGTTAAGTCTTTTTTTTCAGCTAAATGAAGTGGTTTCACATCATTAACAATAAAAGTTTCATTTATATTAGGGAAAATCTCTTTTAATTTAACTGTTTTTTTTTTAAAAAAAAAATTTGAACTCATTCAAATTTAATTAAGGTTAATTGATTTCAAATTTTTATTTAATAATTTCATTATCTCGCTGGTAATATCTAATTCTTCATCAGCTAGTAATACATCTTTTTTATCAATTACCATTCTAACTTTATTTTCTTTCATGAAATTTTTTACTATTGGATTTAAGTTTTTTAAAAGCTCACTTTTAGCTTTTGATCTTTGTTTTGCTACTGACTGCATCAGTGAATTTCTTTCTTTTTGTAAAGAGGAAACTTTAGATCTTAGCTTAGTTACTTTTGATTTATAATCCTCGTTAGATAGAACTTTTTTTTGTTGTATAAGTTTTTTTTCCTCTTCTAATATTTTTTTTTGTTTGTCTCTAATATTTTTTAAACCGATTTCTAATTTACTTTTAAGAAATTTTTGTGCTTTTTTCCCTGCATCACTTTGATTTAAAATAAGTTTGAAGTCTAAATAATGAGGAGTTTCAGCTAAAGCTTTATTTCCTAAAGTAAGAAGAAGGAAAATTATTACAAATATTTTTTTCATATTTATTAGAAAGTTGTTCCTAAATTAAATGAAAAGCTTTCAGTTACATCAGTATCTGCTTTGGATAGATCTTGTGAAACTATAAAGTTCATTGGTCCTATTGGTGATAACCAGTTCAATGTTAAGCCAGTAGTAGATCTGATTTTATTGCTTTCTTCAATAGAGTCATCATAATCAACTCCCCAAACATTTCCAAAATCAAGAAACACACTGACATCAGCATTCGTATTTTCTGGCAATAAATTAGGTAAGTTAGTCTCAAAGTTTACTGCTGCAGAGTAATTTCCACCTACATGATCTTTGCCATCAACTGGGCCCACTCTATTTCTCTCAAAACCTCTTAATCTTTTGTAACTTAAGCTTTTTCTTTTACTTAATCTTACATCTTCATTTGATAAACCATTTATTGCAGATAAATAAATTTTGCCTGATCCCACAATGTTCTCGCTAAATGATTTATACTTACTTGCTGCAAAAGTATTTGCAATAAAAGGTTTGTCTGCGTAAAAAGGAAAGCTTTGACCAAAAGTAATAATTGATCCACTTGTTGGCATAAATGCTCTATCTCTCTCATCAAAAGTTAGTCCGTATCTTCCTGCTATTTCATTAAATGTACCAGATTGTTTTTTTAAAGATTTTGACGCGGTACTTTCTGTCTTAAGATCATCATAACTTGCAGACAAACCTAGGTTTAATTTTACATCTTTATATTGTTCAAATGATGTTCCAACACCTGCGCTTAAAATTGAATTTTCATAACCTTGATCTGGTTTGTCATTTTGTTGATTTTGTAGCGTGTAGTATAAAGAGTTGCCCAAAAAATCGTAATTAGGATCTGAAAAAGTTAAACCTCCAACGATTGACTCATCATCTAACTGCATTTCAAATTCTAATGACTTACCTTCACCAAGCCAATTATTTTCTTTAATATTAAACGCTAATGTACCGCCTGAAGTTCCAATACCAGCGCCTGCACCAATCTCACCGGTTGGCTGCTCTTCTACATTTATATTTATAACTTTAAGATTTTTTTTTGTCCCATCCGCTACATCATATGTAACATTTTTAAAAATTCTTCTATCCTTGATTTCTGAAATTGATTTTTCTAAATTTATATTTGTTAATGGATCACCTTCATCCAAGAGGAGTTCACTCCGTATAACATTTTCATTTGTTGCATAGTTTCCAGTAATATTAACTTTTTCTACTAAATTTTTTTCACCTTCAAAAATATTTAAAACTATATTTATAGTATCTTCTCCTAATATTTCTTGCACATTGTGCTCAACAAATTGAAGGTTGTTATCTTCAATTAATTCATCAACTTTTACTAATATTTTCTTTATCTTAAATGGAGAGTAATAGTCACCTGCATATTTGTTAAAAACCTTGTTTAAAGGAAAAAAAATTTGTTTGTCGAAAGCTGGTTCAATATTAGTAGAAATTTTATTAATTCTATATCTTTTTCCTTCATCTATACTGTAAATTAACCGTGCTTGACCAGCTTCATTTAATTCAGCAAAATTTGAACTAATTTTGATATCGTAAAAACCGATTGATTTATAATAATTTGTTAGAAGTCTTTTATCTAAATTAATTAAATTTTCACTTAAAACAGTATTTTTTGATAAAAATTTCCAGAACTTATATTCTTCACTTGCTATTACGTCTTTGAGTCTTTTGTTTTTAATATTTTTATTTCCTAAAAAACTTATTGAAGAAATTGAAGTCTTTTCACCTCTATTAATTTCAATCATTAAGTCTAGCTTATTGTTTTCCAATTCTTTAATTTTTGCTTCAACAATAGAGGAATTATATCCAAGAGAAGAATATAATTTTTTAATTATTTCTATATCTTTAGCTAAATAAGATTTGATGAAAGATTTTTTTTCTTTAAGTTGAATTAATTTTTTAATTTCCTCAATGTAGGATTTTTTATCTTCACCTGAAAAAATTAATTGATTTATTGACGGATACTCTTTTAAATTTATGACTAAAGTATTCTTTATAATATCAATATCTATGTTTTCAAAAAAATCAGTTGAATACAAATTATTTATAATATTGTTAATTTCATTTTCAGATATCTCTTTTCCTAAATTGATTTTGCCATAAATTTTTATTGTTTCATCAGAAATTCTTTGATTACCGTTAATTTCAATTTTAGAAACAATTTCAGCATCTGATGCTGTTATGAAAAATATGAATAATAAAATAATTGATGATATTTTTTTCATAATATTTTTAGATCTTTCTTAAAATGCTTGCCCTGGCCCATTGATCAATTTTTTTAATTTCTATTATATTTTTTGGCTTTCTTATAGCATATTTCCTATAATTTCTATCGTTTAGTATCTTCATTATGGTTTTAGAAATGCTTAAAAAAGGTATCTTTTTTCTTAAAAATTGATCAACTAATATTTCATTTGATGCATTAATGATAATTGATGAGGATGGAAATTTATTTATCTTATTTTTAAGTTTTATCATTGGAAAAATTTTACTGTCTACTTTTTTAAAATTTAAGTTTTCGATTGGTTTTTTTATATCATTTTTAGAATTATAAAATTCTTCTATGTTTAAATTTTTCTCGAAAATTGCATTTGCTATCGGAATTATCATTGATGTTTTATGGTAAATAAATTTTGATAATCCATTTTTAAGTTGAACTATTGCATGAACAAGTGATTCTGGATGAATAATAATATCAATCATGTTATCTGGTAAATTAAATAGTTTTTGTGCTTCCGCTAATTCAAAAATTTTATTCATCAATGTAGATGAGTCGATAGAAATTTTTTTACCCATTTTCCATTTAGGATGTTTTAGTGCGTCTTGAGGCTTGATATTCTTAAAACTTTTAATATTTAAGTTTAAAAAGGGGCCTCCAGAAGCAGTTATATAAATTTTTTTAATTTCATTAATCTTTTGGTTTTCAAGTAACTTCAAAATAGAAAAATGTTCTGAGTCTATAGGGATAATTTTTGTTTTATTTTTAGAAGCTTCTTTTTTTAAGATATTCCATCCACAAATTATAGACTCTTTATTAGCAATAAGAAGATTTTTACTAATACCGATCATCCTAAGTGTGGGATGTAAACCAGCTATTCCTGGAATTGCTGAGATTGTGTAATCAGATATTAATAAACTCTTTAAATCAAAATTATTTAATATTTTAATTTTTTTTTTTTTAAATCTTTTATTTATTTTATTAAAAATAATTTTGTTAGAGACTACAAATATTTTAGGTTTGTACTTTTTAATTTGTTGAATAATAAGTGGATAATTTTTATTCGCTGCTAGTATGTTAATTCTAAAATTATTTTTCTTTTTATCAATTATTTTTAAAGTAGATAGCCCTATTGAACCAGTAGATCCAAGAATGGAAATAGATTTTCTCATTTAATAGATTAATATAAGCGATAGAAACCCTAATGGTAGGCCAAAAAATATTCCGTCAAGTCTATCTAAAACACCTCCATGCCCAGGAAAAAAATTTCCTGTATCTTTCACTTTTGCTTTCCTTTTGCATAATGAGAAAAATAAATCTCCAATTTGACATGCGATTGAAGTTACAATTCCAACTATAATAATTTTGTAATTTAAACTATTTGTAAAATAGTAAAAAAGTAAAAAAATAACAAATACAGAAAATACCGTTGAACCAAATGATCCTGAAATAGTTTTATTTGGACTTATTTTGGTCAGCTTTGGCCCTTTAAATGTTTTACCTACTACAAATCCTCCGACATCTGACGCAATACAACCAAGCAAAAGTGTAAAAAGAATTAATTTCAGTTCTATAAAGTTAAAGAAATAAACAAAAAATAAACAAAAGATTGAAACATATGTAATAAAAAATAGATTACAGATAATTTTAGTAAATGAATTTATTAATATTTTTTTTGTTAAATTAAAAAATTCAATTAAAGATAAAGTTCCTAAAACTATTAAACTATAAACCATCATAAAATCAAAAAAAATAACAAGGCTAAGTAAAAAAAATAAAACTAGCGATGTAAAGACTCTGACTTTAATATTACTTGAAATCATATACCTCCAAAATTTCGTTTTTGTTTTTTAAACTTATTAATTATCTTGTTTAAATCATTTGAATTGAAATCGGGCCACAATTTTTTTAAAAAAAATAATTCAGAATAAGCTAATTGCCATAACAAAAAATTGCTAAGTCTTTGATGACCACCTGTCCTGATTAGTATATCAGGGTCTGGCATATTTTTAGTGTAAAGATTTTGCCCAAAATTTTTAATATTTAATTTTTTTTTTAGCTTTTTTGATGCATTTAATATCTCATTTTTTGATCCATAATTTATTGCTAAATTTACCAAAATTTTTTTATTTTTTTTTGTTAAATTGACTGTTTTTTTTAATGTAAATCTTATATCAGAAGATAATTTATTTAGCTCACCTATTATATTGATTCTAATACCTTGTTTTATAATGCTTTCAATTTCTTTAGAGAAATAGATTTTTATTAATTTAAATAAATAATTAATTTCCCTTTTAGGACGTTTCCAATTTTCTGATGAAAAAACATAAAATGTAACAATTGGGATTTTAAATTTAATTGAGCTTTTAACAATTTTTTTTACTACTTCTACACCTTTTAAGTGTCCAAAGTTCCTTCCTTTATTTCTTTGCTTACCCCACCTACCGTTGCCATCCATGATAAAAGCAACATGGTAAAGCTTGTTCATATCTGACTAATCTCTTTTTCTTTATCTGTTGAAATTTTTTCTATCTTTTCAATATTCGAATCTGTTAATTTCTGAATTATTTTTTCAAAATTTTTATTTTGATCTTCAGAGATAATTTTATCTTTTAATTTTTTTTTTAAGTCTTCGTTGGCTTCTCTTCTAATATTTCTTATAGCAACTTTTCCTTTTTCGCTCATATTTTTTAATATCTTAATTAAATCTTTTCTTCTTTCCTCAGTTAAATCTGGAATTCTCAATCTAATAATTTGCCCATCAATTTGAGGATTTATTCCAAGTTCAGATTTTTGAATTGCTCCCTCGATTAAATTAGTGTTACCTTTATCCCACACTTGAATTGAAATTAGTCTTGCTTCAGGCACACTAACTGTAGCTAATTGTTCAATTGGCATCATTTGACCATAAACATCTACTTTTATAGTATCCAGCATATTGCTGTTAGCTCTACCTGTTCGTAGTGTTGAAATATCTTTTTTAAATGATTGAATAGTTTTATCCATCTTAGTTGAGAAGTTTTTCTCATTAAATTCATTGCTCATAATTATATTCCTTCTCCAACTTTATATTTAACGAAATCTAAAATTTTTAGTTCTTTACTTGAAGTATTTTCTTTTAAAATATCTATCACCTTTTTTTTAGGGTCCATAATCCATAACTGATTTAAAAGTGAATTGTCATTTAAAAATTTAGATAATTTACCTTTTGAAATTTTTTCTGCCATTTCGGCTGGTTTACCTGAATTTGTTATCTCTGCTTTAATTATCTCAAGTTCTTTATTTACAATATTTTTATCTATTCCTTCTTTATCAATCGCTAGAGGATTCGACGCAGCTATATGCATAGCAATTTTGATCCCCAAATCATCATTATTTAATCCATCTATTTTTACTATTGAAATTATCTTTCCAATATTTTTTTCAATTGCTGAGTGAACATAGAAAAAGTTTTTGCCTTTATTATTATCAAAAAAATCTGATCTTCTTATAGTTATTTTTTCACCAATTTTTGCGATTAAGCTTACTAAATTATCTTTTACTAAATTTCCATTTGCCATTTTTGAATCTTGAAGCTTATCTAAATTTCCTTTATTTGAAAAATTTAAATCTGAAAGCTCTTTACAAAATTTAATAAAGTCTTGATTTTTTGCCACAAAATCAGTTTCGCTATTGATCTCTATTAATGAAACTTGTCCGTCTTTTTCTTTTACTAAAGCTAAACCTTCAGAAGCAGTCCTACTCATCTTCTTTGAGGCTTTAGCAATTCCTTTTTTTCTTAAAAATTCTATTGATTTTTCAATATCACCGCTAGTTTCATCTAAGGCTACTTTACAGTCTTTGAAGCCAACGCCAGTCATTTCCCTTAACTTTTTAATGTTTTCTAATAACTCTTTATTTGACATTTTAGATAAGTTTGAGGTTATTTTTCTTTTTTATCTTTTAAGACAGTTTTATTATTTTTTTCCACTTTTTCATCTGAACCTTTAATGAATTTTTCTGCGTCTTTAATAGTGGTTTTTAGTAACTCACAATAAAGATTGATTGATCTTCTAGCATCATCATTTCCTGGTATAGGAAAATCAATTCCTGTTGGATCTGAGTTTGTGTCTAAAACTGCTATTATAGGTATACCTAATTTTTTTGCTTCGGCTACTGCTAAAGACTCTATATTTGTGTCTATGATAAAAATTAAATCTGGAGTTTTTTTCATTTGAGCTATTCCACCTAAAGACCTTTGTAATTTTTCTTTTTCCTTACCAAATTTTAAAATTTCTTTTTTTGTAAATCCTAAATTTTCTTTTGAAAGTTGGTCTTCCAGTTTTTTTAATCTTTTAATTGAATTCTGAATTGTATTCCAATTAGTAAGCATTCCTCCAAGCCATCTATAATTTACGTAATATTGACCTGTATCTTTGGCAAGTTCACTGACTTGTTCTGACGCCTGTTTTTTAGTTGAGACCACTAACAGTTTTCCGCCACCAGAAATAACCTTATGAACCTGAACAAGAGCATTTTTTAAGAACTCAACTGTTTGAGTTAAATCAATGATGTGTATAGAATTTTTTTCTCCAAAAATGTATTTTTTCATTTTTGGATTCCATCTTAAAGTTTTATGTCCAAGGTGAACTCCAGCTTCCAATAATTGTTCGATAGTTAAGTTAGGTATTTTCATATTCATTCCCGGTTATGCCACCACAATTGCTGCCCTTAAGGGACCGGAGGTATAAAACCACAAATTGTGTGCGTGTT
>MDSV01128682.1_pt1 | contig 16519 bp, 32 predicted proteins | sample 810851 | NCBI WGS metagenome assembly MDSV01 (sample SAMN05326640, study PRJNA326480) | marine metagenome | isolation source: seawater | place: Atlantic Ocean: North East | collected 2012 | reverse complement strand
TCTAAAAATGTACATTTGACATGGATTCTTACTAACTATGTAACCGCAATGGATAATAATAAACAACGAGAACGAATGGTGCCTGAGGATATTCTATTATTAACTCACGAAGGTGCAGCAAATACTGTTTGGGGTCTTGTAACAAAGGCAATGCCAAGTGGATTAAATGGTAGAGTTGATGTGATATTAAATAATCCACAACATACGGTATTTTATAAAGATGCTGATGGAAATAATGTTGAAGGTATTGCAAAAGGATTCTTATCCTTACCAGTAAAAAGAGAAGGTAAAGGAATTCTACCTGAAAAAGTATGGAAAACAAAGTTATTCAATTGGGTAGCTCAGAACGCTCCTGATAGTATAACTAAACACATGAAATAATATTAATTAATAAAAAAAGTTATGGAAGTAAACGCATACATTATTGAAAACTTCTACTCAAATCCTGACGAAGTAAGAGAATACGCACTACAACAAGACTTCGGAGTAAGAGGTAATTATCCAGGACAAAGAACAGAACCATTCCTAAATGACTCAGTAACAGATACTATTGAATCAATCATATCCCCACAATGGGGTAAAGTTACGGACTGGGGTGATGAATACACAGGTGCATATCAATACACAACCGCACAAGAGAGAAGTTGGATTCACTCAGACCATACTACAAGATGGGCAGGTGTTTGTTATTTAACACCAAACGCACCACTAAGTGCAGGTACTGGATTATTCAAACACAAAGAAACAGGATTAGTCAGTCACCCATATAAATCCGATGGAACGCCTGATAAAGAACTCATGGATGAAATATATAAAGATTCTCAAGATTATACAAAATGGGAAATGACCGATAGATTGGCAAATGTTTACAATAGATTGGTAATTTATAGAGGTGATTTCTTTCATCAGTCATTAGACTACTTTGGTAGAGACAAATACGATGGTAGACTATTTCAAACTTTCTTCTTCAATACAGAAAGATAAATGGATTTTCAAAAACGAGGGGCTAATATAAGTCATAAATACAAATTTGTATGGACTGCTCCTGCGAAAGTAGCATCAAGGTCTGTTCGAGATATTTTCTTAGAACATTGTGATTTGAATCCAGACTGGCCTTCTGAAGAACACGAATCCTCATTTACTCATGTAAACAATTGGCCTGAAGAGGCAGGTGATGATTATATTCATATTGCAAGTATTAGACACCCATATTATAGATGGTTAAGTTATTGGAAATATGCATACAATGGTGAACAACACGAAATGATTGACCCATCAAATGGACCAATAGAATGTCTACAATCTATGACGGAAGATTGGATTAATGGTTGGAATCTTTGGGATTTAGTAAATAATACATCAAAACAAATAGATTTACTTATCAGAGCAGAAAATATCAAAGAAGATTTAAAAGAATTATGGTTTATGCCAGATGATTTTAAAGTACCATTTATTGGTAAAACTGAACATCCACCTATTAATTTTGATGAACAACACCTCAGACAAGTATGTTGGGAACGATTTAACAATGATTATATCAAATTTGGATATAAAAAGGATGAAATCTATGATATTTGGGAAAAATCACGAAAAAAATTCAAATTTAGGTAAAATTTAACAATTTCTTAACATTAAAAATTTGGAATTGTCATTTAATTGTCGTACTTTAGTAGTGTAATAAGGGTTAATAATAATTAAATAATAAAAAATGAGTAAAAAAATCAAATTAACAATTCAAGGTAACAATTATGAGTTACCAACTTCAGCATTAATCAAAAAAAATCAAGACAATTGGTATTCAGAATCAAAAGATTACATCTATATGAATGCTAAGAATTCAGCGTCAATCATCAAACAATATGTTAAGAAAAACTTCCCTGAATTAACAGTGTGGAGTAACTCTAAAACTTATAGTGGTGGTTCGTCAGTTGATGTGAATGTATGTAACGCAGATGGTTCATCGGTTGATGATAGTATTTACGAACAAATAGAAAGTTTCTCTAAATCGTTTAAAGGTGGTAATTTCAATGGTATGATTGATATGTACGAATACAACGAGGATGACAAGTATACTGATAATGGAACGGAATTAAAGTATTTTCCTTCATATGTTTTCGTAAAAAACGCTCCAAAGTGGGGTTCAGTTGAATATTGGATAAACTCTTGGAATGAAGAATCTCAGGCGGTAAATCAAGTTTGGAGTACAATCGAAGGATTTTTATCTCATAATAAAACTTATATGACCGACAAAGAGTATGTTAAAGTTGAGAAAGCGTTTCAAAATTTAACAATTTCTTAACATTAAAAGTTTGGCGATATCAAATAAATGTCGTATATTAGTAGTGTAAGATTGAGAGTTAATAATAAATGAAAAATAAAATAAAAAATATGAATTTAGTAGAATTGAAATCAGTAGGAAGTTGGGTTGATACCCTAAGTGGAATAGTTTACCCATCATTTGTAAATGGTAAACCTGACTTTGAATGTCCAATATCTTTGAAAGAAGACGAAGTGGCATCAGATTGGTATGACGCTTTGAGTCACTCAGAGTATGGAGTTGTTAGTAAGTTTATCAATAGTGGTTCATTCGCTTAAAAAGTATAAATTATGAAAGAGTGGTACGAATTTAATAAAGAAGCTATACAAGCTATAAAAGATAATCCGATGGAAGCAGTTAAAACAATTGTTTTCTTAACTTTAGTTTTTGGGTTATTATATGTCTCATTATGGATTGGTTGTCCATGTTAAAAATAAAAAATATGAATTGGAATACAGATTTAGTAATAGACCTTTGGGTCGGTTTAAATGGTGGTCACATCACACAAGATGAATACTACGAAATGTTAGAAGTTCAGAATATATCCGATGGTTCTGAGTTCGATAAACAAATGGCATTGGAATCAGAAAACTTAGAATTTTAGAGATATGTATAGTTTAGATTGTAGTTATTATGATAAAAGTTTTGATACAATTGGACAATTAGTTGATTCAGTTGTTAGTTCAGGTATGGACCCCAGTTATGAAATAACTAAAAACGGAGTTGGTATCGGTGAAGATTTAACAGATTTTATTGTTCATTAGATGAGTAATATATTTACAATGCCAAAGGGCAGTAAGTGGCAGTATAGAGAAATGGGTAGTCGTAACAAGAAGACAGGCAAGTTGTCTTATTACAATGTAACTGTAACCGATTACCGAATAACAGATTGTCAATGTAAAGCAAGGGAGTTTAGACCATATTCACCTTGTAAACATATGAAAAGATTACACGAAAAATTGGGTCATTTAACGATATGAATACAAAAATACCAAAAAAAATACATCAACTATGGGTTGGTGATTTAGAAATACCTAAACATCTAAAGGAGTTTACAGACTCTATGTCAGATATCAATCCAGGATATGAATGTAAATTGTGGGGTAATGAAGTGTTTGAAAGATATGGTGATGACCCATTCTTAAAAAACTATTTAAAAAAGCCAGACTTATATAGGTGGGCATTTATTTGTGATAGAGTTAGATGTTTACTTTTAAATGATATTGGTGGGATATATGTTGATGCAGATGCAAAACCAATTCAAAGTTTTGATTTGTGTATGAATCAACTTGGTGAAAACATAACATTCTTTACAGGACTAAAACCAACTCAAAAAAATAATACCTTATTTGATTGTGCAGTATATGGTTCAGCGCCTAAATCAAGAATGATAAAAAACCTATTATCAACTTATCAAGATATAAATTGGGCAAATGGGTGTAAAATATTTTCAGATAGAATTATAAGAGAAATGGGGCCTGATATCGGTTGTTTTGGATATGAATATTTCTATGACCAAACAGAAGGAGACAAGACAATAGTTTTACATGATGTAGAAGAAACTCGACTATTTAGTTGGACATGGGATGATGAACAATCAAGAAGAGAAAATTGGTAAAATTTAACAATTATTTAACATTAAAAGTTTGGCAATTAACTAAAATTGTCGTACATTTATAATGTAAAAGTTTGAAAACTATGATAAAAAGCAAAACAATTTTTAGTGATATAGATGGGACTTTAGTACATCAAGTCAATTTCGAAGACCTCGACCCTTTCAAGTCTGTTGCTCTACCAGGTGTGGTAGACAAGATGGTTAAGTGGTTTAATGAAGGTCATCATATTGTATTGACTACCGCAAGACCTGAACACCTAAGAAAAGCTACTCATTTAGAGATGAAGAACTTGGGAATACCATTTCATCAATTAGTTATGGGTATCGGTAGAGCTGAAAGAATCTTAATTAATAATGATAGTGATAAACATCCTGAGCAAGTTAGAGCAAAAGGAATCATTGTTAGTAAGAATGGTGGGTTTGATAGTGTAAACATATAGTTATGATATATTTAAAAGAAGAATGGATAAAGCATCCAAAACTTAAAAGGTTTAATCAAATCAGTTGTACAGATTCTAAGTGTGAGTGTGGTTCTAAAAATACGGCAGTACTTTGGGAACATGATTCATGTGTTAGAGGAAGGATAGACTCAGAAGTCTGTTTAGATTGTGATGGTATTAAATCTTTTAGTATTATTAGATAGGAGAACTAAATGGTAGTAACTGAACAAGACCTAATTGAATTAGGGTTTGAAAGGGAAGAATCAAATTCAATTGATATCAATATGGATGGTATCTTTCAGAATGTAGAAAGCCCGTCATTTTATAACTTGGTGGTTGGTCAAATTGAATTTCAATCAAACCGAGATGATGAATGGGAAGATGAGTTAGAAGTAGAGATTCTTGACACATCAATCATTTTTAATGACTTAGAAGATTTAAAACAAGTCATTGAAATATTAAAAAGAAATGAAAAATAATTTTGCAATATCAAAAAAATATTGTATATTGTAAACAAATCAAAGAAGAGTTATGGCAGAAACTAAACAAAAAAAGTGGTATGAATCATACCAACCATTAAATGACTATGTATTAGTCAGAGTTATGAAAGACGATGAAAAAACCAAAGGTGGTTTATACAAACCTGAATCTAATAAAGAACAGATGAAAGGTGAGGTACTCGCAGTTGGTAGTGGTATACACACTACAACAGGTACAAAAATACCTATGAAACTACAAGTAGGTGATGTTGTTATTGTACCAAACACAGGTATTCAACTCAAATTAGATGGTGAAAAAGTAAACTTGTTTAGAGAACAAGAAATCCTAATGAAAATTAAAGGATAATGTCTAAGAGTATATTGATAGGATTTTTCTGGTTTCTATTAGGACATATAGCAGTGTTTTTTCAATTAAATGGCCAGTTTAAATGGGATTGGTTTAAAGAAAACACTCTTTTATTGGGACTATGTGGTATTCCTATATCATTTTTTTACATATGGGGAACCAGGTACTCAGTAGAAGCATTTGGTGGACAACTATGGCCAGCTAGATTTTTAGGATTTTCTATTGGAATGGTAGTATACGCATTCGGAGTAGCATATTTCTTTAAACAAGGAATTACACCAAAAGTAGCAGTATCATTAGTATTGGCATCTACATTATTGGCAGTACAATTATTTTGGAAACAATGAGAATAACACAACGAGAACTAAGTAGACACAAAATGATTGTTAACGCTATAGAAGAAGTTTTATATTCAAATCCAAAACACATAAAAGGTTTATTTGCATATAGAGATAAGAAAAGATTGTACAATTTAAAACAAAAAGTTCACGAAGGAAGAAAAACAATATCCTTTAGAGAATTTCAATTTTTAGATAGTATAGTAAAAAAATATGGGTAGACCATATTTATATATAAATGAAGGATATGAAAAAAGGTACTAAATTACCAAATGGTTATGTGTTAGGAAAAGGACGAACTCCTTTGAACCTAACCGAGTCTCAGATTCGTTATGCGATGAAGAACTCAAAGTCAAATTCAGGCGCAGCCAGATTCTTAAATGTGTCATTGACTACATACCAAAAATATTCAAAATTATATATAGATGAAAAAGCAAGAGTCACTCTTTGGGACTTACATAAGAATCAAAGAGGTAAGGGTGTTAAGAAACCATATAATGTAACTCAAGGTAAATATGCATTGAATGACATTTTAGATGGTAAACATCCTAAATATCCTGTTTTTTTACTAAAGAAAAGGTTAATTAATAATTCACATAAACCTGAATTAGAATTTCCGCATGAGTGTCACAATTGTGGTTACAATGAGAAAAGAGTTACAGATGGTACTATTCCTCTGATTCTTGACCATATGGATGACGATTGGACAAATCACAAAAAAGATAACATTAGATTTTTATGTTACAACTGTTTTCATAATCTAAGAGGTAATCTTAGAGGTAAACAACCACAATGGAGAGCAGAACAAATTAAACAAGCACGAGAAAAACAAAAAAAAGGTAAATAAGTTATGGGTAAACAAGTATTTCATGGAGAGAGTTCAAGAACGAAACTCTTAGATGGTGTCAATGAATTGGCAAACGCAGTAAAAGTAACATTAGGACCAAGAGGTAGAAATGTAGTGATTCAGACCGAAGCATCACCACATATTACTAAGGATGGTGTAACTGTTGCAAAAAGTATTAACTTTGATGATAATACAAAAAATGTAGGTGCACAAGTTATTAAAGAGGCAGCTCAACAGACAGCAGATAACGCAGGTGATGGTACAACAACATCTACGGTATTAGCTCAATATATTTTTAATGAAGGTATGAATGAGGTTAAAGCAGGTTCAAATCCTATCGAACTTAGACGAGGTATGGATATTGCATCAAAAGAACTCGTTGATAAATTGATACACAATATTTCTATTGATGTCAATACTAATGACCAAATCAAACAAGTTGCTACAATCTCAGCAAATGGTGATGAAACTATTGGTGATATGATTGGTGAGGCAATGCATCAAGTTGGAAGAGATGGGGTTATTACTGTTGAAGAAGGTAACGCATCTGAAGATGAACTTGAAATCGTAGAAGGTCTTGAGTTTGATAGAGGTTATTTATCACACTATTTTATTAATAATCAAGAAAAACTTAATGTGACTCATGAAACTCCTTCTATTTTATTATATGATGGAAAGATTTCAGATATGGATGATATTGTAGGTGTTCTTGAAAACGCATCATCTAAAAATAAACCTATCGTAGTAATTGCACATGAAGTTGAAGGTCAAGCATTGGCAACTATGGTTGTTAACTCAGCAAGACAAACTTTGAAATGTTTGGCATTGAAAGCTCCTGGATTTGGTGCTGAAAGAAGTGAAATGTTAAGAGATATGGGTGCATTGACAGGTGGTGAAGTTTTTGGTGGTCTTGGAAAAGAATTAGAAGATATTACTTGGGATGACTTAGGTTCTTGTGATAGAATGATATCATCCAAAAGTAAAAGTGTTATTGTAGGTGGGCATGGTGAATCAGAAGATTTAGAACTTAGAATCACTCAAGTTAAAAATGAGATTGAAGAAAGTGAATCTGATTTTGAGAAAGAAAAACTTCAGAAAAGATTATCTAAATTAAGTGGTGGTGTCGCGGTACTAAAAGTAGGTGCACAATCAGAGATTGAAATGAAGGAAAAGAAAGACAGAATCGATGATGCACTACTTGCTACTAAAGCAGCAGTTGAAGAAGGTATTGTTGTAGGTGGTGGAGCTGCATTGATTCACGCAAGACAAATGATTAATGGTTCACTATCAGAAGAGAACTCAGATAGACAAAAAGGAATCGATGTTATTTTAAAGGCGTGTGATGAACCATTCAAAGCAATTGCAGAGAATGCAGGATTAAAACCTGATGTGATTTTGGACAGATTTGAATCAGCGCCAACTGAGGTTTCATCAACAATGGGTTATGATGTAGTATCAGAGGAATTTGTTGATTTGATTAAAAAAGGAATCATTGACCCAACAAAAGTTGCAAGAACGGCACTTGAAAAGGCAGTTTCTGTCGCAGGTACTCTACTTACTACTGAATGTATGATTGTAGAAGAACCAGCGAAAGATGAGTAGTGAATCGAAAGCTTAAGATATTAAAATTAAAATTAGATTACTTAAAATTAGAACTTGAAGATGTCAAGGAAGATTTTGAGACATATACAACTGATTTTGATTCTTATTTTAAGAAATACTACGATAAATCTCAAAAAAATAACAATGATAATAATCAGAAGAATTTTGAAAACCCAACGCACCACTATGAAAACGCAAAACGAGAACGAGAAGAACAACAAAAAAAACTCGATGAGCAACGAAGTCTTCTCAAAAATGCGCCGACAAAGGTCAAGAATCTATACAAGAAACTTGCGGCTAAGACCCACCCTGACAAATTAAAGGATGGACATAAAGTTTTTCAGTCAGTAAAAGAAGCATATGAAAAACAAGATTTGTCTAAAATGTTGGAGTTGGCAGGTGAATTTGGTATTAATTATGACTTGGATAAGAATGATGAGAGAATACTTGATAAAAACATTAAACGATTAGTATCTGAAATAGAAGAAATAAAAGGAACTATCGGATGGTTGTGGGGTAAAGGAAACAAAGACCAACGACTATTTTGTGTAGAACGAGTAGAAAAAGAAACTAAATTGAAGGTAAAGAACAAAGATTTACCAGAAGATTTACGAAAAGAAGAAGCAAAACTATTAAGTGATGGAAAGAATAACACTAAACAAACTGATGGAAATTCAGTATCTAAAGGGTAGATTGGATGAGTTGTACAAAGGATATGTCCCTCATTACACCTCAACTGACAATAGAACAGTAGATTCAAGAATCAGTAAATACGAAAATAAGTTGAGACAAACTGACGAAATCGCATTTCTCTTATATCAAGTAGAAAGAGAAAACAGAGGATTCGCCAAAGTCAGAGGTAAACGAAGAATTGTTGAGTTGTTAGAAGAATTAAAAACTACACTAACAGATGATGGGTTGAATAAACATCAAAAGTTAGTAGATAAAATTAATACTCAATTAAACACTTATGAATAGAGATTTAGAAAAAGAAAGATTCGATGTGGCTATGAGAGGTAAACGAAAAATAGTAGGATGTGTGGCAGGTAACTTTGATTTAATACATCCTGGATATATTTATACCTTTCAAGAAGCAAAAAGACATTGTGACCACTTTATAGTATTTCTTCAGAAAGACCCAAGTCTTCATAGGAAATCAAAGTACAAACCAGTTATACCACTATACGAAAGATATAGAACATTGATGGCAATACAATATATCGATGAAGTATATGTATATCAAACAGAAGAAGAACTTTATGACTTAATTAAGTTCTTTAAACCCGATGTAAGAATCTTAGGTGAGGATTATATCAACAAGTCTTTTACAGGTGATGACCTACCACCGAGAGTTGTGTATACAACGAGAGCTCATGGATGGTCAACGACTAAAATGAAAGATATGATTGCGATGCAGACAATCAAACAGAATCCTGAAATACAGGACGCTGCCCAATATTTTGAACGAAAATTAGAATTCGATGGCTAGAAAAATATCATACAAAGTACAAATAACCTACATTAACCCAGAAGAGGGTGAAGATAATGTATTCATAGTAAAGACAGACAGACTTAGGTGGACTATGAGTCAATATCAAAGAAACAGACCACCACTTAAGTACAAAGTTTTAGCAAGAAAATGAAAAACAAAAATAACGACCCTATAAATATATTCATGTGGATAGCATTGGTATATTTTACTCTTTTTTATAGTATATCAACATTTGGACAAGTTAAATACTATGATGGTGAACTTTACGATGTTGTATATAGTGAAGACTATCAACAACCACTTCAAGTGACATATAAGATAATGTGTCCAACAGGTGAAATCAGTAGAAGTGGTATGGACTTTTGGAAACCAAAGGGATATATAACTTCAGACAATGGTGACTATAAAGCAAATGTATATGACAAAGGTCATATGGCACCCGCAGCAGCATTTAATTGTTATGATAGGGAAACACTCAGAGAAACATTTAATTATCTAAATTGTGCACTTCAACACGAATCACTAAACAGAGGACCATGGAAAGAACTCGAAAGATTTGAACGAGACTTATCCAAGGTATTTGAAGAGGTAAAAGTAAATGTGACAATAGAATTTAAAAATGAACCCGAATATGTTGAGGGTGGAGCACTTATACCAAGTGGATTTACAAAACAAATTTGGGCAGGTGAACACGAGTGGACATTTTACTTTGATAATGTAAATCTAAAAGGTAGAGATTGGTCAGACTTTCAGATACCTAATATACGATGAGTTTCAACGAAAATATGATGCAAAATCTTCTTTGGAACAAACATCCAGAGAAGATGATAAATGCAGTAAAAGTCATGATTACTATGTGTAAGAAATATGACCTTCCGTTCAACTATAAAGACCTTGGTATAATCCAAGACGATAAGAGTGATAAAGATGAAGATAGTATGTGGAACTTTACTCGACTCGAATAAATTCCTTATAGGTCAGAGATTAGAAGACAACCCATCTTATGGTGGATTTTGGGAGTTGCCGGGTGGAAAAATCGATGATGGTGAATCTCCAGATGACGCAATTAAAAGAGAATGGAAAGAGGAGTTAGATATAGAGATAAATCCCTATTATCTAATACCCGAGAGAGACATCAATGGTGTAATGGTATATCCGTATTTTATCAAATACAAGAGTGGTAAACCAACACTAAATGTACACCAACGAGTGAAGTGGATTACTCTAAAAGAAATAGGTGATTATAACTTCACGCCAATAACAAAAAAAACACTATATATTATTAAAGGAAGTTATTCATTATTTTTAAACAAAGAAGCGGAGTAAAAGAAGTGGCAACATTTAAACAAGTTGGTAACAAGAACAAGAAAGAAGTAAAACAAGAAGTATCAGGGTCAATCGTAGAATCTCTATGTGATGTAGGAATGTGGTTCGCCCAAAATGCACAAAGACCTCACATATCGTTTGACATTACCGAAGACGATATCTATCAAGACTTACTAAAACCAAACGAATAAACAAGGGTACATCGACCTTCCGAGATGGGACGATATCGTGTGTTCGAAGAAAATTTCGGAGTAAATCCAAAATGTTTCTTATATGCGATTGGGGTGATTCAATTAGGACAACCTTGCGGTGACTCAAAACACGATAAATGAAAGATAGCTAATGAGACTTCGTCTCTAAAATAATCAAAGATTATATGGAACTTAAATCAATCACAATAGATAACGAAGGTATTATAACGATACATACGGATAAGGGTATAAAGACAATACAAGTAGACAATCCATTTTATCAAGCGTATCGTACCCAATTGGAGACAATTTCTTTTCAAGCTTACCAATTTGACGATAAGAAGACAAAGTACTATTCAGCGCCTACAATATCGGATTCAAGAGAAGACTTCAATGAAGAGGACAGGCCTAAGTCCATTAAAACGCCCAAAAAAGACTTGTCGTGGAATACAAGATATTTCAATGAGGAATGGAACTCAATATGAAGAAAGTTATTGACCTTCATGGTATACGACATAAGGACGCTAAAAAGATTTTAGAGCAAAACCTTTTAGGGTACGACAACCCTTATTTAAACACACAAATCATTCATGGTAATTCCCCTGAGATGAGGAGAATAGTTCACGAGTTCTTAGACGAGTTCGATTTCCTATATAGGGTAGATTGGCTGAATAAGGGTCAGACAATTATCGTAGGGTAGAGTCCTTAATTACCCACGAAATTTAACAAGGGTAAATAACCCTTAAAATTACCCTTATAAGTCATCGAAACAAGTTCTCAGACGAGGACTTTTTTTATGCCTTTATACTACTTATATGGGTATGATTATGTTTATAAAGTTTATTATAATCCTTTTAGCCTTTTATTTTGTTATGAACCGACTATTCCACTATCTCGACAAATAAACTACCCATTTCTTCCCCTTTTTTACCACTTTTTACCACTTAATGGTAAACACCAAAGAATTTTAACCTTATTTAATGCGTCTAATTCTTTATTGGAGATTTGGGAAATAGATGAGGTAAAGGGATATCAGCGCTAAATCATTAACATTTCCCACAATTCTGTTAAACTCTACTTAGATAACCCCTATGGGTCTAAATTTACCACTATTAAGAGGTGTAACAAGTCCGTTCCTCGCGGCAAACCAAAATTTCCTGAGGAAAAGTGATTTTTATGGGGAAATTTGCCTTTTTAGCTATAAAAATTCGGTCATTATGTCATGTTCGAGGGTTACTTTAACTAAAGGGGTCTAAAGCGTTGACGCTCAAGGGGTTATCTCACCGCTTAGAAAGTCGGACATTATGTCATATTGTTAGCATTGTTAATAAAAATGTTAATAACTTGTTAATAACTTAATCCTCAACGCAACTGACATCGTGTCATGTTGATAACTTATTGCTTTTTTTCTTGTTTATTTGGATTTTAATTTGTATATTAGTATATTGGGAGAACTATCCATACGCTAAATACCTTGCGGTGACATAAAATATAAAAATGAAGTAAAATAAAAGTAGCTAAAAACGCCTGAGTATAGGGATACATAGGTATAGGGAGAGACACCCAAGCCCGAATTACCCCTAATAACCCCTTCAGGCCTCTAAGCCAGATAAGGTGGACGGATGGAACAAGGAAATCACAGGCCTTGGGAGCGAAGGAACGCATGTGACTGAGCGAGAGGGGCGGGGTATTTTCGTGTAATCCACTGGTAATCAGCAAGTTACAGTCGCCTGTGAGCCGTTTATATACCGGGGTCGGTTTTTTAGTCCATAAGAAAGTCCCCTCTGAGCCAGTATTCTACTGAATTAGCCCCCTTTATTCTAGCTCATTTGGTATAATGTTAATAACTTTGTTGAAAACTTAACAATAATTTAACATATAAAGTTTGGAAATTAAGATTCCTTTGCGTATCTTAGTATTGTTAATGAGTGAGAGTTAAACCTTTAAAAGAATGAATATGATAAATTTAAGTGTAAGTGACCCAATAGATGGGAAAGATAAGATTGGCGAGTTAAGGTCATCTATCGGTAAAGACTATTGTGGGGACAATAAGTTGATTAGTGTTTCCTCTGATGGGAACAGATGTGTTGTTGAGAGAAAGGTATGGGATTATACAGGCGGTAGTAATACTCTTTCTATTGTTAGAACTAAAAAGGTTAGTGAACCTTCTTGGTTAACTTGGAATAGAATGTTTTATTAGTCTGTATACCTTATACTATTAATGTTAGCTGGATTATTATTAGTCTATACCTATGTAGTAGTATTAGTGTCTTTGATGTCCACGAAATTTTTGATATGGACGAGTAGCTCAGTTGGATAGAGCACCTGCCTTCTAAGCAGGCGGTCATAGGTTCGAATCCTATCTCGTTCACTAAGGGTATTCATCTCCCCATAATGAGATGACAATTAATAAATCAATATATGTTAAAAGGTGTAAATGTAACTTGGAAGCCGAAGTCTAAAAAGGTGGTAATGTTTAAGAAGGTAGGTAACATAACAAAGTCGGAAATCGATGAAGCGACAACTTATTGTTTCTGGCGATTTGGTGTACCTGCGAAATCTTACTCTGTTGAATCTAATATTCTCACCTTTAAAATGTAATTAATTTTAATTTTACTATTTATAGGCGTATGAGAAAACTTATTAAATGGCATAAAAACATTTTGGCCAAATTTATGGACAAACTAAATCTCGGTTGCTACGAGGTTGCATGGATATCTTTCGGAAAAGGAATCCTATTAGGAATTATCTTTATATTACTATCAGGGTGTGGAGTAGGGTTTAAGTACGCTACCCTTAACACCGCTGGTAATGTAGATGGTATTTACAGAAGTAACGATTATGTTATTGAGGTATCTGATTCTACTAAGGTAGATACTATTAGTAATCTATTCCAACTCCGAAGAAAGTTGAGAACTGACTTTAACTTTAGATGGGACTTTGCTCAGTACCAAATGAACCAACCCTATTCTTGGTATTTCCAAAATCGTAGATTTAATAGATATAGTTATTGGAGACCTTATAGTTCATTTGATTTTTATTTTAATTCACACCAATACTGGACAGATTGGGCATTTAATTACCCATTCCAATCCAATTATTATAGTTGGAATAGACCTTATTGGGGATGGAATAACTCTTGGTGGAATGGATACAATAGTTGGTATAACGGACCTTGGAACAATCCAGGATATAATGTAATATGGAATAGAAGTCAAATAAATGATGTTGCTTATATTAATGGTAGAAGAGGTTCTCGAATCGCAGACATCCAAGATAATAACAAAGTCAACAGAGTAAGACCTAACAATAATAATCAAGTTAATCGAATTATTACTTGGTCACGAAATAATAACATACCTGTTAATACTAATGTATTACCTTCAGATGGTACACGAGTTATTAAACCAAGAGGTAACAATAATAACATTAGGGTCGTTCCAAATAATAACAACAACAATAATATTAGATGGACACCACGACCTGATGTAAACACAAAACCCGTTATCAATAATAGTAGACCACCTGTTAACAATTCAAGTAACATTAGCAGAGGTAGTTCATCATCAGTAAAAAGTAGAGGTGGTAGGGGTAATAATTAATTGTAGTATATTTATTTCTTTATGAGAAACGAAGATGAATATAACCATAGTACCCTACAAGTTGCCCGAGTCAGTTCCTACTCCGAAAGACGAGTGTGGGTGGATTGCGTTATATAACAATCAAGCGATTGGTTGGAACTCTTTACTATTCCTATCTGACAACACTATTAAGTTCGCAAACGCTTATGTAGATGAAAAGCATCGAGGTAATGGTATCTATACAAAGTTATGGGATACTCGATGGGCATGGTGTCAAGAAAATCTAAAAGGATATAAAGTAATTACCTATTGTCTACCTACCACACATAAGTTCTATTCAGATAAAGGATGGGAAGAAGGTAACACCTCAACTTTATTTACAAGTTTTATATAAAAAGCTTGCCAGTTAAATTTTAATGTTGTATATTAGTACTAAGTTTGTCAGAAAGGCAAGCGGTATATATTAATTAAATTAAATAAATTATGGTAAAAACCGTAAATGGGTGGAATCTCGAACAGATGTTTGACGATACCACAAGGCCCAAAATCTTTCAACGACCTGAAGGGCCTCGTATAAAAATGGGTTGTAATTCTTATGTGTATAAGATAGTTAATACACAAAACAAAATGATGTACATTGGTTACCACAAAGAAGGTGACACACTCTATGGTACATCATCCACTAACAAAGAGTTCAAAGAACTTCTCGCAAGTGACGCAATTGGTTTATTCAAATACCATATCCTATATTGGGGTTCGGTAGAAGAGTGTAAACAAGTTGAGTATGAGTTGTTGACAAAGGATGACGCTAAGTCAAATCCCATGTACTACAACAAACACAATGGTCATCCTGGTAAGAAGGAATTGAACCTATCGTTAGTTAATAGGTTGATGGTAGAAGTCGATGACTTTCGTAAACACACCAACCTCATCTTCGATTCAGAACTTGAATACCTCAACGAATCTCATGTTGTTGAAATGTCTATCAAGGATTTGTACGATGTAGGTAAGTATCAAGTTCGTCAACTTGAGATAGACTCTGTCAATCTAGCAACAATTGTAGATAGGTTGAGAAACAAAGTCGGTAACTACAATATGCCTGTATTACTAAAGGATGTTACTATTGATGGTAAGTTTTATGAGTTAATCCTTATTAGTGGTAATCATACAAGGATGGCATATTGGAAGACACGAGATGAGAACATCGGTCATACCGAGAACTCAACATTAAAGTGTGTTATACTTGATGAGGGTGTTCACTCTCTGATGCAAGAGAATGAAATTCAGATGTTAGGTAATAACCTCAACTCAGACTATAATGTAGGTAAACCATTCAGTAAGGGTGATGCTATTGATGAGTGTATAGAACACCACAAGGCAGGACACTCGTGGATGACTAAGGACATGAGACAACGATTCATGTTGATGGGATTAACATCAGGACAAGTTAATGGTGTATTCGAAAAGGTTCAAGACAGCATCGACAAGAAGAAGTTGGAAGATAGTAATCAAATGGTTTATGATTACGAAGATACTCACAAGGATATTGTCCTAAAGAAAGTTGAAAGACTAACTACGGATGATGTGTTTGTTATCTATGGCGCATCGGGTGCACCGACTCTTGATAGATGGATGGACAAGTACATTAATGAACAAGTTCAGAGAATCGCTAGTGGGAAGTCAGTACAGACTCGAATCAAAGTGGTTGTATATCACAACACCATTTCGAACCAGGGTAAATGGTCTAAGTTATGGATGAGGTTAACGAGACCACAACACTTAGACAAGGTTTACTATAACGAGATGAAACACCTACTTAGGTATCCAGAGTTTGGTTATGTAGAGATGCCTATATCAGGTCCAAAGATTGTAAGCAAAATTTAACAATTTCTTAACATTGAAAATTTGGAAAAGTCATATCCTT
>MDSV01197388.1_pt1 | contig 16520 bp, 7 predicted proteins | sample 810851 | NCBI WGS metagenome assembly MDSV01 (sample SAMN05326640, study PRJNA326480) | marine metagenome | isolation source: seawater | place: Atlantic Ocean: North East | collected 2012 | reverse complement strand
CTGGAACTATGTGTGGAGTTCTACTGTCCTTTGACGGTATAAGTAAAGACCGATTTAGTGGCGTACTTGAAGTTAAACTATCTCAGCCAATGCCCCGAGAAAAGCAATCTATTGGAATTGTATTGGGGCACTGGTTAGCAATCTTAACTCCGGTCTGGATTCTATGGTTGATTTCGATAATAATTACCAGTTACCGCTTAGATATGTTGCCAGGAATAATTGAAACCATCGCTTCATTTGTCTCTGTGGGACTAATTTTATTCTGGTATGTTGGATTTAGCTTGATTGCTTCAACTTATTCTAGGGATCAAGGCACTTCTATTGCATTCGGTGTTGGAATGTGGTTCTTATTCACGTTTCTGTGGGCCTTAGTAACCTCCATGGTGGCCTTTGCATCAGGGGTAGATGTTGGTGAAGTGAATAACCAAGAGATGATAAGAATCGAAGGATTTTTGGATTTGTTATCTCCCAATGGCGTATTCCACCATTTATTAGAGACTAATCTTGCTGATGTTGATAGAGGAGTTCCTAATATTATCACTTGGTTATCTGCGCTATTATGGACGATTATTCCTTGGTTTTGGTTCAAAGCCCGAATGACAAAGATACAACCATAATAACAGAATCTTGATGATGTTATCCAAAGAGTATTAGATAGGCATAGCCTACCGACAAGTATGGCAGCAAGACGTTACTATGTTTCAGCCACAGCGATTACCATGCTAATTCTCATGTTAATGATGAGTGTAAGCAACGGAATTACCTCTCAAGAACTAACTGAAAATGATCAAATGGAAACTGAAGGTAGACAAGATGGCCTGTCTGATGTAGATTGTTCTGGATATACTTTTGAGGATTTATTTGACTATAACTTCGCCCTTTTCAATATTGATATTGGTGCCGATTGGGCAACTGCTGGAATGAGTGCAACAGCGTTCGTTAACGGTAGCAATTCGGCAACAGTCAGAGATAACCTTGACAGCCTGTTTGAAGGCGCACCAGGTGGAGCAAATGGTTGGATTAGTACTGATGAGCGTGAAGCAGTTAGAGAAATTGGACCAATGTGTATTGAAGATATGGAGACGCGTTTAGGGCTTCGAGAAGGAGTGCCACATCGAACAGATAGTGGTGTTGATTGGAATGACTTGGAATTCGTTGAGGAAGGAATTGCTCTTGATGAAGTAGATCTCGTCGCTCCAAATCACCCAGAAGAAAGATCTTGCACTAATTTTGGTGCCAACCCAGATTGTAAAGAGATACCAGTCTATGCAACAGATGATTTACAAATCAGCCTCTTTGTTAAGAATGGTGAAAGCAACAATATGAGATTCGACCAACTGCCTAATAGAGGTGTATCAGATTTCACCCTTGCATTAAATGTCACAAACATGACAAATGCTGAGTTAGTATTGACTTTCCCTGCTTTACAGGGACTCAGGATTGCGGATTACTCAATGGAAGATGACGGTGTAGCACTTGTCGAAGGTCAAGATTATATCGCACCCGTTGAAGAATTTCTGCCTGATGGAAAGTTAAGAATATATCAAAATGTAGATTATGATAAGGCAGATTGGCCTGTTGGAAGAAATTTATTCATCGACTTCACGACAACTGAACCTGAATCAAATGACATACCTCAATGGACTAACTCCAAACCAAATAATAATTCAATCATTCCATTGATGACTGGAACAGAATATCTTACCGTAACCGCTGAGGAATTATCTGACTGGGCTACTGATTCAAACGGTTGGGCGCTCGATTGTGCATTCACAGAAAACGGTTGGACTTCTAGGCAAGATGAAACTGGAAATTTGTTGGTGACTTCTCCTTCTGCAACAACTTCGTCAACAGCTACATGCAGTGTTAGTGACCCATTCGGTGCAGTTGCTGAAGAAACTCTTGACTTTACATTCGGACAGCCTTTCACTGTTGCAGCAGCAATCAATGATGGTGAGAATATTGATTTCACAATAACCCCATCTGGCCTAGTTGCCGAAATGACAGTTAGCGCTCATGCTCATCAAGAGAACTCCATGGGTTCAATGAGATCATCTATGGCCAGTAATCAACCAATTACCATCGCCTTACCTATGGATGGACTAAAGCCAGGTAGTGTAATGGTGATGGGTACTGCTTCAGCCAATAACATGATGGATTTCGCATACATGCTAGACTTTGGTTTGGAGAAACAAAGCCTTCCACCTACTGTTACTTTGAAGATGAGTTTTGATGGTAAGAATGCTACTTGGGATGCAAGTGGATTACAATTCACCCTCAAAGGAACAGTATCAGACCCTGACGGAGAGGATGTAGATATGGCGCTTCAACTATGTGGTTCAAGCGCTACAGACTTCACTAAAGTCGGAATTAATTGGGAAATTGATGTGTCAATCGCCACATGTGTACTCCAAGAAATTTCCATCTATGATGTTGTAATCACAGTAACAGACGAATCTGGTGTACAAAGCACATTGGAAATAAATGTCAAAGATCCAAACGCCCAAGAAGATTCTAACGGCGACTCATCAACAGGCGATGACGGTAATTCTGATGACGGCAGTGCACTACCAAGTGTATCAATGCTGGCAACTCTCTCTGTCGTCCTACTCGTTGCAGCATTAATACGCAGAGAAGAAGAATGATTTAACGGATGTAAATCTAATGTTCAAAGCGATAGTTGAGTCACAAAGTCACGAAGGTGGTTTACTCGCCTCTTTTACTGGTTCTTCACCGGCACTTGGTTCAATAATTGTTAGTTCTGATGACGGAACCTACATTGGTAAGATTGATGCGGTTTTGGGTGGCACTGAATCTCCAATTGCCCATATCGCCCATCTTGACCGCAAAATGGATGCTAGTCAATTCATTGGCATTGATGTAAAAATACGACCTAAAGCAGAGCGAGAAGACAGATTTGATAGATCTCGCGGTGAGAGAAATGACCGCCGCCGTAATGATGACAGAGGCGGAAGAAGAGATGACCGGAGAGATTCTCGACGAAATAATCGTAGAGACTTCGCAAGAGACAACCGACGTGGCAATGACAGGGATAACCGGTCTAGAGGATATGACCGCAGAGATTCTCATGGAGACAATGATTGGGATTGTCCAAAATGCAATAATTCCAACTTTGCTAGAAGAGTGGAATGTAACAGATGTGGTGCTCCAAAGCCAGGTGGTGGAAACTCTGGCGCTAGGAATTCTAACCGTAGAGATTCAGGTAGAGGTAACTTCAGAGACAGGGATTCAAACCGTAGAGACTCTGGTAGAGGTAACTTCAGAGACAGGGATTCAAACCGTAGAGATTCTGGTAGAGGGAACTTTAGAGACAGGGATTCAAACCGTAGAGATGCTGGTAGAGGTAACTTCAGAGACAGAGATTCAAGAAATAATAGGTCACATGGCAGAGAAAACAAAACCTTTGCTGATAATGATTGGACTTGCAAAAAGTGTAACAATTCTAATTTTTCATTTAGAAAAGAATGTAATCGTTGTGGAGAGCCAAAGGGTAGTAACTCTGATGGAGGAAACAACAGAGGTCGACGTGACAATAGGCCAAGAAATAATACGCCAAATCGTTATGCTGGTGAACCAAGAAAATTTAGGAAGGCAAAGGGGAAATCTGCGAACCATGCCCACAATAGAGGGCCAAAACCGCTCGATGCCCGTTCTAGAAGAAGAAATCGCGATGATTAAGTGATTCACTCACAACCCATTGAATATGAGTGCTGAGAATCACTACTTGGACGCATTGGAAAAGTTAGATGCTGGGGATAGGGTTGCAGCATTAGAGCATGCCTACGAAGCGGTCAAATTAGATCCTGACCATGTTGATGCCTGGCAAGTCATTTCAGATGCTCACTTAATGGCTGATGGAAAACCAGCAAATCTAATCGATGCCTCAAAATCACTATCTGCAGTGAAGAAAATCGTGAAATTAGACCCTACTAGAATAGACATTTGGGTTCGTGGCGGCAGATTACTCGCTGATGATTTAGGACTTATGATCGATGCACTGGAATGGTGGCAACAAGTTAGACATCACGCCCCATATGAAGTAACACCATTGATTGAACAAGCAACTATACTTGCAGATTTGGGTTTATACAGAGAAGGGAGAGAGAGAATCGAAACTATTCTCAACGAAAATATGGATGTTGCTACTAGTCAATACGGGCGTGTTCATCAATTGTTAGGCTTATTCAATAATGCAGTTCAGCAGGACACTAACGTCCACTTCAAACCATGGGATAAGCGTCACCCAGGATGGATGGCTATTGAATCAAAGATGCGAAAGCCACCTGTGTCTGAAACATTCATTTTCATGTTAATTACTGTACCAATTTTATTTGGTGTAATTATCCTTTCCAACTTCTTAGCAGGCGAAGGTCTAGCGGCTTTTTGTTTGACTAGTGTAGTTATTTTCATTGCAGTGATTGCTGGTATGAGATTCACCAAAAACATGTTCAGAACGATAAATAAACCAGCATTCAACCTGTTAAGAGCCATGAACTTTGAGTCCTCTACAGGATATAGCGTAATTTCTGAAGAAGTTAGAACATCTGTTCTTTGTATGTACATAATGCAGAGAAAACCAGTGGCTTGGCAAGAAAGGATGTTGATGATTGTTGAGGAAAAAAATGAGTTGCCCAAGAATTGGCAATTAGAATTACCAGATTTTGAGTCTCATTTAGATGATATAGGATATATCGAAGAAGATGAAAACAGTCCATTCTGGGAAACTGACAACCCAGAGCCATATGAAGAAGAATAATCACGTTCCAGCGTTGTAATCATCTAGATATTCGATTTGCTCATCTGTTAGTGAATCGATTGCAAATCCGAGCGTTTCTAGTTTTGTTGTTGCAAGTCCTTGGTCTTGTTCTGTAGTGATGTCGTAAACGATTGGTTTCATTTCACTACCTTCTTTGGCAAGACGGCACAATGCCAAATATTGGTTGGCAAATGACATATCCATAACTTCGGAAGGATGACCTTCAGCTGCGGCTAAATTGACTAATCTACCGTCAGCCAGTAGGAATATTTCCCTTCCATCAGCCATAGTGTACTCGACGTTGTTTTCTCTTATTGTTCTAGTGCTAGATGCTTGTGAAGCCAGTTGTTCAATATTAATCTCACAGTCATAATGGCCAGTATTTGAGATAATTGCTCCGTCTTTCATTGACGCAAAATGTCTGTCGACAATTACATCTTTCATACCTGTAGCAGTACAGAAAATATCTCCAAGTTTCGCTGCATCATCCATTTTCATTACTCTAAATCCATCCATTACTGCTCTTAGTGCAGGTAGAGGATCTACTTCAGTAATTATCACATTAGCACCCATTCCTTGTGCTCTCATTGCCACTCCTTTGCCACAATGACCATAACCTGCAACAACGAATGTTTTACCTGCGATTAGCACTGATGTTGCTCTAACAATCCCATCGATTGTTGATTGACCGGTACCGTATACATTATCAAAATCCCATTTGGTAATTGCATCATTCACTGCGATTACGGGATACTTTAGGTCTCCAGCTTTACCCATTGCTCTCAATCTGTGAACACCAGTTGTCGTCTCTTCGGTACCGCCGATTACTCCATCTGCATACTCACTCTTTTCACCGTGTACTCTAACAATTAAATCCGCTCCATCATCTAGAGTTAGTGTTGGATTAAATTCTAGAGTTTTATCGATACACCAATAAAAATCCTCGACACTTTGACCGTGCCAGGCATGAATCGAATATCCCTCAGCAGCTAACCAAGCAGCAACATCATCTTGAGTTGATAGAGGGTTACAACCAGACCAGGAAATTTCCGCCCCTGCTGCTGCAATAGTTTCAATCAATACTGCTGTTTCTTTAGTAACGTGTAAACACCCTGCAACCTTCATTCCAGCAAGTGGTTTCGTCCTAACTGCCTCTTCTTTTAATGCGGCTAAAACAGGCATTCTAGCCCTTGCCCAATCGACTCTTAGCGACCCATTTTTGGCGAGTGAAATATCAGCAACTGTGTACTTGTCAGTCTTGTCCATGGTCAAGCCTACAACCAGTCACTTTTGAACTCATTGACCCAAAGGTCAAACAATTTCAAAGGTGACTTAATTTTGTTGTTGTATGTACTGTGCAGCATATTGTTGTGCATAAGCGGCGGCTGTCTGAGCATCATAACCTTGCGAAATAAATTGCTGGTAATATTGCTGATAGGCAGCATCCATCGCCGGGTTTGATGCCGCTGGTGCTGCTGCTTGTGCTACTGCTGCTCCTCCTCCAGCAATACCAGCTTGTGCAGCATATTGCTGAGCATAGGATCGTGCTGTCTCCTCTGGATATCCTTGAGCAATCAGTTGTTGGACATATTGTTCGACTGGGTCTTGTTGGAATGCCCCAGCTAGGTTGAAATCTTTGTAGTCTCCATCCATACCTTCTGATCCGCTCTTTCGCAGGAATAGTAAAGTCAAGATAACAATAATTAAAATTGCTAATGCACCGATTCCGATGAACATAATATTGGTACTCGATTGTGCTCCATCACCATCTTCGTCGACCGTAGGAGCAATCCACTCGCCATCGACTAACGAATAATCGCCTTCCCACTCGCATTGCCCAGACACGAATATCCATCGGCCTGTTGGGTCGTTTAATTCAACCTCTGCAGGTACTTCTACTCCACGACAAATAGGTAATGTGAGAGTAATTGAAGGCGGAGAGTATAATTGTACATAGTCGGGGTCACCAATATTCAATTTCTGCTCAGTAATCCAGCGCTTATCTAGATCTTTTGAAGGGTCAAATTCGTAAACTAAGATATAGATCTTAACATCTCTTGAAACATTAGAATGGAAACCGTCTATGTTCAAACTTAGTTCAAACGAATCACCATCACCAATGCTTGGACTTACCGCAAGCTGACCAGCGCCCTTCGCAGTGTCTCTAGCGATTAAGTCTGTTGATTCAAGTAGAGATTCATCGGTTGTAATTTCGATGTATACATCTCCTTCTTCAGAACCAGATTCGACGAATCCTGACAGGTTGAAGTACGAATCTGTGTAACCAACTCGATCATTCCAGTTAGTGAAGTCTATTTCTGGCGGTTCATCACCGAATCCTTGTGGTTTGACATCAAAACAGAATTCCATATCATCATCCCACTTACCGGACTTGTCGTAAACTGTCAAAGTTATCTTAATTGGCTGAATTGGTAGTTCGGTATTTGGATTAAATGTTAGGTTTCTACCAGCATATGATTCTCCATTGCTATCAACGCCATAACCACCAAAGGTATATTGCCAAACGCCTTGACTTGCTTCATACTGGATATAGGTGTTAGGATTAACACTAATTGGTGCATCCCAAGGCTTATCAAAGGTAACTTTCCATTCATAACGTTCAATTCCTGAACTATCTAAAGCATCTGGATCGCTTGAATTCCCTGCATTGAATTCAATTGGGATTTGGCCACTCTCGTCAAGAACTATCTCATATTTTGGATAATTATCTTGAACTGAACAGGTTCCTACTAGATTGATATTGTCGGCATATGAGTCTTTGATTACCACATAAGCATCTGCTATCGGATCAAATGCGTCGGCATTAGCATCATTAGTTTCGACTGTGACTTGTAACATTCTAGAGGATCCGTCGTCATCGTGTAACCAAAGGGTAACAGTCCATTGCTCTTCCTGCTTACATTGACCTTGCGTGCCAATTGACTTACAGAAACTCATAGTCGGTGAAGATTCGGTATCAAATAATGGTGACACGTAGTGGTCTACCTGCCCTGGAGCCATGGTCGATAAGTCCCATGAGGTTGGACCTGAAATCAGCCAATCTGTTTGCAAATCTACCGTTGCATCCGATTGGTAACTGAAGGTTAACTCTGCATTACTCTTCATGTAATATGTCGCATAACCAGCACCTAGTGCAGCATCTGGCACCTCTTCATTAATCAAAATATCAGTACCTTCACGCATCTTACCAAATGGATTTGGATAATCTTTCACTTGGAAATCAAGCATATTCTTTAACAAGGCAAACTCAGCACTATTGGCATCTTCAGAATTAGTCTCAACATCTATGGTTGAGACAATCATTCCACCGGCGCCGTAGCTGCAAATACCAAGTAAAACTGCATCTGTATCTGTTCCATCATGGATGATCGACTGGAAATTAGCGACATTTTGATTTCCGGAACAAATCTTTGGCACGTCTGATATTGCCTCGCTGCTAATATCAAGAGCAGATGTTGCTACTGGGCTAAATCCTTCGAAATTGCTCTCCTTGATGTTGTCCATTAATGGGTGGAATGGGTCGTAGATTTCGACATCGCCAAAGTTTATTTCTGCTCCATTTGTCTTATCATCGATAACTAAACCAAGTGGCAAACGAGGCTCAAGGCTGGTACCTAGACCATATGTTTGCGTTCCATGAGGTGCAAGGTGGGCCTGAATAGTACCGCCACTGCTCATGAACTGAACTAGTATCTGCTTTCTGTTGACGTTGTTGACAGAGTCTGAAATCGTCTTGTAGTATGCTCCACCGTCATCTTTTGCAGTGTTGAAATCTTGCCAAGGCATTATGATCTTATCATAATTAGTGAACCAATTTGTCTTGAAGTAAGTATCCCAGTCGTTCATCGTGAATTGTGTGTAAGATTTGCCCATTATTGCCAAATCTTCGATAATTGTTGATGTTCCTGCAGTCTTATCTGATAAAATTGCAATATCAACTTCATCGGCAAATGTTGCAAAGAAGAATCTAGGCTCCCCTGATGGCGTACCATCATCTAGTTCAGCGTAATAACTGATGTTGTAGGTGTGTCCATCTTGATATCCTGACCATGGAGTGAAAGACAAGTCAATTCTTTGTCCGCTAACTAAAGTTTGGGCCGGGCCTGCATTAGATGAGTGAGCTAGAGAATTAGTTGTCTCATCAAAGATATTCATGTAGAATACATAATCACCTTCAAGAACACCATTGGTTGCAGAGATATCCCAATTGTGAGTTAATGAATTATCGATAGGTAACACACAGTTAAGTCTAACTTCATCCAAACAATCCAAACTATTAGGTTGACTGAGTGAAATATCTACTGACCTTACATCGAATATCACACGCTTGATGTTATTGGCAGTAGCAAGTTCTTCTGCACCATACCAGTTAGTTCCTACAGTGGTGTTGTCAAAGATGGTTTCTACTTCTATCATGTAAACTCCGGATACAAAATCGTGATCAGAGATAAGGTCTGTAGAAACATCATCGGCATCAACACCAGTTCTACTGATTGAATATGATGCGTCTTCAATGAATGTGAATTCTTTGAGCGTAATGTTGTTAATACCTACACCTCTGAACCCGTCATTAATTCCGTTTCTACCGTCATCATCTGAAAAGAAATCAAAGAATAATTCAGCGGTTGAATCGGCTAAAGACATACACTGAGTAGCCCAATCTGCTGAGTCAGCTGAAGAGGTATTCAATACATACAAGTGAGTTAAATCTAAACTTGTAGTCTTAACCAATCCATCGGAATTGAAGAAAACGTTCCATGGCTGACCCAATCCGTCGGTTGTTCTTGGATCACCAATGTACTCTATCTCATCGAAATCAATTGGATTTGTTTCGTTAACAATTCCATTGCCGTCCTCATCAATTTGACAAGTTCCATCTTCGTTGTAATCATTCCATTGACCATAGATAATTGCTGAGTAATCGTTTGAATCTTTTTCATAATCTACAGTCAAAGCCATATAATCACTTGGCTCAATGTTGCCTTGAGAATCAACTTCGTAGAATGTGTCAGCAAAGTATTCGAAGGAAAGTGAAACGAAGTCTCCTGAAAGTGAATTCATGTCAACATCAATTATCGAAATGGTTTCATTTTCCCATGCATCTCCGTAACCAAGTGTTCCGGTTTGCGATAAACATGGATGTCCAAACCAATATGCCTCATTGTTGAAAGTTAAATCTGAAGGACATAATACAGTATCATTGTACAGTGCACCCTTTGGATTGTTACTCTCTGTATATCTAGTACCGTCAGTAGAGTTATCAAAAGTGATTATACAGTCTGATGATGGATCACCACATTGAACAGTAGAAGGATCTGCGGTAAACACAGTGGCTGTGATGTCGAAATCTACCAATGTATTACCCCAGTTATTAGTTGTCGCAGAGATTGGGTATGTGCCTTGAGCATAAAGTCCGCCCGGTGAGAAATACTCGATTGACTCTAGAGCAGGGTCAAACAAATTAAATGGCGTCACATAACCTACTATCTCATCATTGAGAGGTTGTTCGTCCCACGCATTATTCGATAATGTTGCAGAAATTCGATATGTCGTATCGTTGACAAAATTAGCCTGCAATGTTGCTATGTACTCTTGACCTGGGCCAAGGTTATTCAAATTGATTTGTGTTTGTTGATTCTGAACATTAGGGAAGAAGGCCGTGTTTTGCTTGGTAATTGTCAAATTATCAACCCCAAAACCATCATTTCCAGTCCACAACGATTCATTGTCGTCGACGACTGAACCTTCAAATCCAGTTCTAAATCTAAACCTAAGGTCAATTGTTTCTCCAGCCCAAGGGCTCAAATCGAAAGAACCAAACCCTTCATCTGTGAAATTATTCCAACCATAGAAGGTGTTGAAAGAATAAATCCCGTAGTAATATAATCCTTCAGCATAGCCACCAACTACATTTTCTTTGTAAGCCCTATCCAAGTCGAAACCACCCCAAATAGACTGACCTGAGTAACAGGCTCCAGAGATATATGCTTCAACGGGGCAGTTGATTACGGACCATCCTGTCTCCTCGCTACCGACTTCAATCATTGCTAGATCATCCCAAACATCTCCAACAACGAAACCGTTGGTATCTGCACTTCCAAGTGCCCCAAATCCAAGGTCTTGGAATAATTCGACGCTCATGAAAGCACGGTCTGACCCAGTTAGGTCAACATCGCGTAGTACCATTGCTTCATCCCAGTTTTTACCATATCCAGTCCACTCGCCGCCAGAACTATTTGTGACGGTTTCACCAGCCCACATGAAATGAGAAGGATTTAGATAATTAGCAGAATAATCTGCTTGAGATTCGTCTGGGTCGGTACCCGAACCTGAGGAAGGAGTGGTTTGTTCCTGCCAGTGGTGAGTGCCTGCTTCTACATAATCGATGTATTCCCATGTACAACCCGAGCCACATGTGCCAAGGTTCTCAGGGCTGTCCCAATCGTTAGCATATACGGTTTGATTGGTTGAATTGGTCTCATCGACAACTTTCAATTCTACATCCAAGGTTGCGCTTTGACCGTTCAATACATCCATACCAGTGTTGGTAACTGTTACGTTTAGTTCCCTTGAACCTTCACCGACTGCTCCAACATATCGGTCAACAGGAGATATCTCGATTCCTGAAACGGATAAGTCTCTGTTGTCCATCTCAATAACTGTAATTGTGTCATACTGACCGTCCCAGCCGAAGTTATCTCTCCAACCGCCAAATCGCCAGTTTTTGTGTGCTACTACGATATCGGGGGCTGAGTTAGCACCACCTGCGAGTTGCCCTACTTCAGCAGTGTGAGGTCTGCGCCCTGCAGCATATGATAGCGGACTCAAATGTCCACCATTGCCATCAGATAGTGTCACCTGAATTGATGTTGGGAAATTCAAAAAGAAATTATTAGTAGTTCCACCAGCGGAATCGGTTGATTGTTGTTGGAAAGCTAGTGTAGGGTTGATGAAATCGGGCTCTAAATCGCCATTTAAGTCAGCAATTGTAAGAGACCAAGAAATGTAAGGTCCGAAATATGCGGTTTGAGGTGTGGACCAACTACCCGATGCTGAAGATGTTACATATGTCACATTGAGTAGATTTTCATCATTTAGTGCTAGCACATCAGCCACACCATCTTGGTCAATATCTGCGACTGCTATTGCTTCAGATGTTGGCGTATCCATGTTAATTACGTGCTCAGAGGTACTTGTTGGAGTAGTACTGAAGGTATATGTCAAAGGGAATGAGTTCGTCTGACAGTTGAATTCTACGATAGAAACGTTATCATCCTTTCCAGGATTAGTAACTTGGCCTGTTGCATAGTCCAATCCTTCGCTTCTCAACAGCCACATATCATTATCAAAACAGGTTCCTCCGCCACCTATTCCGCCACCTACTTGTGATTCACCCCAATCGCCTGAGGTAAATGCCCGGTAGGTATTTTGTTGAGTAGGTCCTAGGTTAGTAACGATTCCTTGTGTGCCTGAGCTCACAGGACCTAGGTAAGTAACGACTCTCTGCGTAGTAATATCTGCTTGCAAGTCAAGAACCATTATGTCATCATTTCCATCCTTGTTCAAGTCTGAAACTTCTAGATCCCAAGCCCAGAAGTGAGTAAATCTTGCGCCAATTGACCATGTTTTCTCGTTACAACCGCCGTTTTCGATGATTGTAACGTTACCTGGCTCGCCTGCAGGAGAACCATCGTCATTGGTCTTGAATGGATTGTTCCTTTGGAATATCACAATATCTGCGGCACTATCGCCGGTAAACTCACCAACTTCAATAAATTGAACATTCGAGAATTCATCCCAGTCTGCATCTCTATCTTGATTAGCAGAGACCCATATGTCCTGCCTTTCTGAGAAATCACCATTTCCGTCATTCCACAAAACTGTGATAGTATGCGTACCGTCTGTTGCTACAGCGATATCATTGTGGCCATCACAATTGAAATCGCCAATTGCAACATCATGAGGGTCACGATTTGTGGTGTAAGTTCTAGCTTGGGAAGCGCTTGCTGTAGTTGCTAATGCTGCAGTGGTAGAAAGTACCATCAGCATACATAGTAAGATGCTCCTTGCGCGGGCTTTGAAGAGATTGTCTTGGGAAAACATCATCATCACTTGTTGAGCCACACTAACTACCACTTTAATTGCTTTGGAATTTTGTCCTTTATTTGACATTCCGTATGCTTAACAGTAAAGCGAAATTAAGAAAACTCAATCTTGAGTTTCTATTCACACTTTACCGGCTAACCAGCGAGGAGATGGCCCCCAACCAATTGCATCTCCACCATGAACTTTGACTAACTTACCTGCAGAAAATAATGATTCAAGCCAAATCTCGAGAACTGTCCCCTCTCTGTTGCCTAGTTTCTTACTGGCAATTTCTTCAATATCGCTAGTTTTTAGCGCAGTGAAACCATAGTCACGGACTACAATATTCATCAATTCTCTAAGCCATGCTTCTGCCATTGGATCAACACTCATCGTACCTTGAACTGGGAGTGGTTCATCTAATTCTGCAAACATGTCCATCAGTTCGATAGGGTCTGGCTTGGTTAGTTTGTCTAAGCCAAGTGCACGTAACTCGCCGCTCAAATCTAATTCACCTATTGGGCGTCTAACAATTGGTATTCTGGATGGGTCCGGCTCAGGCCCCATGTCAAGCGGTTTCTCACCTAATGGTTCATCGTCAACTTCTATCCTAGATTTCGATTTGGATTTTATTCCAGAGGTATTGGTTGCTTTTGTCTCTTGGCCAATCGGCATCATCCATCCAACGCCTTCAAGGCCTAAGTCAGTGACTTTATCCCGAACCCAGTCGGCTTGGCCGCGTAAGAGTATCTCGACATCATTCTCATCTGAACGAAAACGATATTGGACAAACCCTGTGAGTTCCGCCATGTGGATTCCTCGAGTTATCTACGCTTCAAGATGACGCTTTATTTTGCTAATTGCCTGAGTACTGTATGAAGGATGCCCCCATTGCGATAATATTCGACTTCAACAGGTGTATCCAATCTAACTTGGGCTTCAAATTGTATTGTGGTGCCGTCGTCTTTGTTTGCGGTAATCGTCAGCATTTGGAGCGGCTTAACATCATCAGTTACTGGAATGTTATAGGTTTCATTGCCATCAAGTCCAAGTGATTCTTGAGATTCTCCTGGTTTAAAGATTAAAGGCAAGACTCCCATGCCGACCAAATTAGAACGATGGATTCTTTCAAACGAGGTGGCAATTACTGCCTTGACTCCAAGTAAGTAGGTTCCTTTTGCCGCCCAGTCTCTTGAAGAACCGGTACCATATTGCGAACCTGCAAGCACTACTTTGGGACCAGAATAAGCATTAGCAGCATCGAAAACTGATACAACTTCACCAGTTTCGGGATGCTTAGCAAAACCACCTTCAGTGCCTGGTGCCATTTGATTTCTTATTCTGACATTAGCAAAGGTACCTCGCATCATAATTTCATGATTACCACGCCTGCTACCAAATGAGTTGAAATTTCTAACATCGACGCCCCTTTCAACGAGCCACTGGCCTGCGGGACCACTCTTTGGGAAAGACCCTGCCGGAGATATGTGATCAGTCGTAATTGAATCGCCGAGTTTCAATAAAACCTTAGCATGTTCAATTGGAGAAATTGGGCTAGGTTCTGAACTTAGACCTGAGAAAAAGGTTGGCAACCTAATGTAGGTTGAGTCCTCTTCCCATGGATATAACGGACTAGATTCTGCAGGTATCGAATCCCAGCGTGGCTCACTCATTGCATCCGCATATCGTTGTCTAAACATGTCAGGAGTAATTGCCGATAGAGTTTCTGCAAGTTCTTCATCAGATGGCCATACATCGGCAAGCATAACAGGAGAGCCATCATTTGAATAACCAAGTGGTTCCGTTTCAAGATCGACCTCAAGATTGCCAGCAATCGCATAAGCAACAACTAGAGGAGGACTTGCGAGGTAAGAGGCTTTGACCTTACTATGTACTCTACCCTCAAAATTTCTATTACCAGATATTACTGAGCCGACTATCAAACCAGCTTCCTCAATAGCATTATCAATCTGCTCTGGCAATGGTCCGGAGTTACCAATACAGGTTGTGCAACCGTATCCAACTACATTGAATCCCATTTCGTTTAGATCTTCTTGTAGGCCAGTGGCCTCGTAATACTCTGTAACTACTCTACTTCCGGGGGCGAGCGAAGTTTTGACCCACGGTTTTACTGATAGACCGCGCTTTCTAGCATTACGTGCCAATAGTCCAGCTGCCAACATAACACCTGGGTTGGAGGTGTTGGTACAAGAGGTGATTGCGGCAATTACGACATCACCGTGATTAAGATCAAATCTTTCACCATCTAGTTCAACAATCGCTCCATTGGACAAATCTTCTTGCTTTAGACCATGTCCTTGATGTCCAAGTTCTGCGGTCAATGATTCGAGGAAATGATGTTTCATCTTAGCCAAATCAACTCTATCTTGTGGTCGCTTTGGCCCGGCGAGTGCCGGTTGAATTGTATCTAAGTCTAATTCTAGTAGTGCTGTATAGGATTTTTCAGCCGACGATACATCATACCACAGACCTTGTGCTTTACAGTATTCTTCAACTCCAGCAATGTCTGAATCTTCTCTACCTGTAAGGCGCATATATTCTAGAGTCCGCTCATCAACTGGGAAGAATCCACAGGTGGCTCCGTATTCTGGAGCCATGTTCGCAATCGTTGCTCTATCGGCCAAGGTCAAAGCAGCCATTCCGCTACCAAAGAACTCGACAAATTTTCCTACAACGCCATGTTCTCTAAGCATCTCTACAATTCTCAAAGTCATATCCGTTGCAGTGACTCCCGGTTTCAACTCGCCGGTTAATCTAACACCAACTACATCAGGAGCAAGCATGTAAATTGGTTGACCAAGCATTACTGCTTCGGCCTCAATTCCTCCTACACCCCAACCAAGAACGCCAAGACCATTGATCATAGTAGTGTGAGAATCTGTTCCAACTAGTGTGTCAGCCAACCAAACACCATCTTCTTGACGAGCCACGCTAGCCAAAAATTCTAGATTTACTTGGTGAACTATACCTCTTGAGGGAGGAACTACTTGGAAATCTTTGAGTGACTGTTGGCCCCACTTCAGAAACTTATACCGTTCCATATTTCGGTCATACTCAATGTCTAGGTTCTGGTCTAATGCGTTGTGGAATGCCCCAGATACATCGACTTGAACAGAATGGTCAATTACCAAATCAACGGGGACTTGCGGATTTACCTTTTCTGCATCACCGCCCATCTCAACCATTGCATCTCTTAGCGCTGCTAAATCAACAACCGCTGGCACGCCAGTGAAGTCCTGAAGAATGACTCTTGAAGGCCTGAAAGGTATTTCTCCACGCTCACCATTTGCTTGCCATGATGCAATATTTCGAACATCTTGTTCGGTTACTAGAAAACCATCATTACCTCTTAATGCTCCTTCTAGAAGAATCCTAATTGAATATGGTAAATGTGAGGTGTTAATACCATTCTCATCTAGACCTGAAAGTGAAAAGTAATGGCCACCAATCGATAGTTCTCGCTTGGCATTGAAGGTATCTATGGTCGTCATGAACATAGCGAACTCAAAGACATCTATGAATCAAACGCTTTATTCTGTTTCTGATGATTACCAGAAATACCACCATGGAGTGTCTTCTCCACCGTTTGTGGTAACACTAACAAGAGTCACTGGGT
>MDSV01104584.1_pt1 | contig 16523 bp, 13 predicted proteins | sample 810851 | NCBI WGS metagenome assembly MDSV01 (sample SAMN05326640, study PRJNA326480) | marine metagenome | isolation source: seawater | place: Atlantic Ocean: North East | collected 2012 | reverse complement strand
CTTATAGAAGTATAGGATTTATAAATAGGTTTATTTTTTTATTAATGATAATATTTTTAATAGAAAAAAAAAAATTATCTCTTTCAGTCAAATTGTTTGTTTTATTAAGCCCATCATTACTTTTATATTCTTCAATAAGTTTGAGGGAAATAATAATATTAGTTATAATGGTTTTTTTATTTTATAATTTGTTACAAAAAAATTTTTTTAGTATAATTTTATTAACTTGCTTATTGTTTGTTCTCAAAACACAAAACTTATTGTTAGTTTATCTTGTTTTCATTTTGCAATTTCTTTTTGATAGAAAAAAATCTGAATTAATTTATTCTTATATCTTTATTATTTTTTTAGCTTCCGTATCAATTTTTTATAGTGAAAATATTTTTTTAATTATTAATGAAAAAAGTGTAGGATTTTTTGTAGAAAATTATGGCAGCTACAAAAGTCAATATGCGCAAGAACATTTTATTGAACTTAATTTAATCAATATTTTGCCAGAAACTTTAAAAGGTATAGCAAAAATAATTTTATCACCATTTCCAAATTTAGACAATTTATTTATGTTTATCATATTCTTTGAAAATTTAATTATGTATTTAATAATTTATTTTAATTTTATTCATGGATTTAATAAAAAACATACTTTTGAAAAAAAAATAACAATTTATTGGCTATGTAATATTTTGATATCAATGGCTCTTTACTCATATATTTCCTTTAACGATGGAACAATTCATCGATATAAAATAGTCATATTTTCTTATGTTTTAATTGCTTATAATTTACATTTAGCTAACAGAAGAAAAATAGAGCTTAATTAAATTAAAAATTTTGAATTATATAGTTAACTAGCATATAGAAACATTATGACCCCAAGAAGATTCATAAATTTATTTCCAAAAAAATTTGTTTTTGTAAAATTAATAAATTATTTTTTGTTTAAATTATCTTTTATTTTAAAATTAAAAAAAATGATTTTTTTACCAGTAACAATGGATATTGAACCAACAACTGGTTGCAATTTTAGATGTACGATGTGTCAAGTGTCATCTCCTAATTTTCAGTCAAAAAATATGGAAATAGAAACTTTTCAAAAAATTATAAGAGAAAACAAACAATTAATAAAAATTAAACTTCAAGGAATGGGTGAGCCACTAGTTAATAAATATCTATTTGACATGATAAAGTTTGCAAAAGAATTTGGTGTCGGTACAGAAATAATTTCTAACGGAAGTTTGCTTAATGAAAAAAATATTAATTTTCTTTTAGATAATAAATTGTCAAAATTAACTATTAGTATTGATGGAGCAACAAAAAAAACTTTTGAAAGCATAAGAGTTAAATCAAATTTTGATACCGTTGTTAAAAATTCAAAATTATTTTCATCTTCTATAAAAAAGAAAATATTTAGACCTGAATTTTCTGCATGGTGTACTGTTCAAAAAGAAAATTTCGATGAAGTAGAAAATATAGCTATTTTATGTAGAGATATAGGTTTTGATGATTTAACTTTTCAAGTTCATCTAACAGGATGGGGAAAAGATGAATGGAATAAAATAAATGAGAATAAAAAAATTGAGTATAAAAATTTAGAAATTAAAAATCACTTTACAAATATTATTAAAAAATATTCAAATAAAAATTTTAAAATAAAAGTTTTTGATAATAATTTATTAAGTTTCAAAAAAAAATGTAGCTGGCCAATTAATAGCTCATATGTTGCATCAACAGGTGAAATCGTTCCATGTTGCATTATTGGTGACCCAAAAGTAGTAAATTATGGAAATATAAAATCAACATCATTTAAAGAAATATGGAATTCAGAAGCATATTACAAACTTAGAAAAAATATTGATAATAATGAAATAGATGACTTTTGCAAAAATTGCTATAAAGAATATAGCAATTAAAATTCACCATTAATAAAAAGATTTAAATTTTAGTAAATTTAATAATAATGAAAATTTTACATTTAATAACATCAATTGATAGAGGAGGTGCTGAAAATCATCTAAGTTGCTTGGCTCGTGGACAAAAATTAAAAAAAAATGATGTTACAATAATTTACTTAAAAGGAAATAATTATTGGAAAAAGTATTTTATGTCCTTTGGAATAAAATCTATAAATTTATCTACAAATAACTATAGTAAATTAAGTTTTTTTAAAAAAATTATTTTTATAAGAAGATTTATAAAGCAAAACAAAATTGAAATTTTACATTCTCACTTACCTCATATGGAGTTAATGTCATATTTTGTTTTAATCTTTTTTGATTATAAATTGAAATATTTTATTACTAAACATGTGGATAATAATTTTTTTGGAGGGTCTAAATTTAAGAATCATTCAATATTTGCAGATTTGGTTAATTATATATTAACCAGTAAAGCAAAAAAAATTATTTGTATATCTAAAGCTGTAGAAAAGTATTATTCAAATAATTATTTTAAATTAAATAGAAATAAATATGAAGTAATTTATTATGGAATTGACAAAGAATATACTAATCAATTAACGTCAAGTAAGAAAATAAAAACAATTCCTAATAAAGAAATAATTTTTGGCTCTGTTGGAAGATTAGTTAAACAAAAAAATTTTGAATTGTTGATAGAAAGCTACAAAGAATTTACAAAAAAAACAAAAAAAGACTCATGTTTTGTTATTGCTGGTGATGGTCCTGAAAAAAAAAAGTTAGAAGCATTTGCAAAATCTCTCAATATAAATCACAAAATTATTTGGATGGGTCATGTAAACAATGTTGGGAAAATACTTAAAAAAATTGATATTTTTTGTATGAATTCAAGATTCGAGGGTTTAGGCTTGGTCATGATTGAGGCAATGTTTTACTTAAAGCCAATTATAGGTCCTAATATTAGCGCTATTCCTGAAGTGGTTAAAAATATGCAAAATGGTATCGTAGTTGAACAAAATAGCGTTAAATATTATACAAACGCAATGTTAAAATTATCAAATAAAAAAATAAGAAACAAACTTTCTACTAAAAATAAGTCAATATTAGCAAATAAATTTAATTTTGATGATATGATTGATAAAACAATAAAAATGTACTCAAATTGAAAAATACTTATAAAGAGGTTGTTAAAGATTTTGGCAAAGAATGGGAAAAGTTTGATCATATAAATGTTGCTGAAAATGATCAAAAGAAAATTTTTAATGATTATTTTAAGATTTTCCCATGGAATAATATTGATAAAAATAAAAGTGTAGGAATAGATATTGGTTGTGGTTCTGGAAGATGGTCTAAATTTGTAGCTGACAGCACTAATGAATTAATACTTTTGGATCCAAGCATTCAGGCGTTAGAGGTGGCAAAAAAAAATTTATCAGACAAGAAAAATATAAAATTTTTGAATCAAAGTGTAGGTGAAATTAATTTAGAAGATAATTCTATTGATTTTGCTTATTCCTTGGGAGTTTTGCATCACATTCCAGATATAAAGTCTGCTATGAGAGAAATAAATAGAATTTTAAAACCAGAAGCACCATTTTTAGTTTACCTTTATTATAGTTTTGATAATAAACCAAAATTCTATAAATTTATATGGATGCTGACAAATCCAATTAGATATCTTATTTCTAAATCACCTTTTAAAATAAAATTTTTTATCACACAATTAATTGCTTTTTTTATCTATTTTCCTTTAGCAAGAATTTCAAAATTATTTAAATTTTTAAATTTACCATATCAAAATATACCAATGTGGCAATATGCAGATCTTTCATATTATGTCATGAAAACAGATGCATTAGACAGATTTGGAACTAAGGTAGAAAAAAGATATTCAAAAAAACAAATTGCAGAAATTCTTGATGAAACTAATTTTAAAGAAATTGAATTTTCAATCGGACCTCCTTACTGGTGTGTTGTAGCAAAAAAAAAATAAAATATGTGTGGTATTGCTGGGTACATTAATACAGTTAATAACTTTAGTGAAAATCAAAATATATCTTTATTAAATAAATTTTGTTCGATTTTGAATCATAGAGGTCCAAATTCTAAGGGAATTTGGTATGATCTAAAAAATAAAATATTTCTTGCCCATACAAGATTATCAATCAATGATCTTTCTAATACTGGTTCTCAACCAATGATAAATGATGAAAATAATCAAATTATTATATTTAATGGAGAAATTTATAATCATTTAAATATAAGAAAAACACTTCTTAAAGATCACAATATAAATTGGAGAGGTAACTCTGATACAGAAACATTGCTAAAATTAATTGAGTTATTTGGAATTCAAAAAAGTCTAGATTATATGGAAGGGATGTTTTCATTTTGTTTATTTGATAAGAAATTAAAGAAAGTATATTTAGCAAGAGATAAATTTGGTGAAAAACCTATGTATTATGGACAAATTAAAGATAACTTTGTATTTGGATCTGAGTTAAAAATTTTTAACCATTTTCCAGATTTCCAAAAAAAAATTTCGAAAAAGGCTTTAAATTCTTATTTAAAATTTTCTTATGTGCCTGAACCATATTCAATTTATGAGAATATTTTTAAACTTAATGCTGGTGAATACATTGAGTTAAATTTAAAAGAATTAAACTTAAATAACTTAGATTACTCTAAATGTTTAAGTAAGATTAAATGGTTTAATCAGGTTTTATACAGTGAAAAGAAAAGTAATAAGTATAATTCAATTATCGAGTTAGATAAAATTTTAAATCATAGTGTTGAAGAAAGTTTAACATCTGATGTTGAAGTAGGATCATTTTTATCTGGTGGTGTAGATTCATCATTAGTATCAGCAATTGCACAAAAAAACTCTTCTAAAAAATTAAAAACATTTTCAATTTGTTTTGAGAATGAAGATTACAATGAACAAAAATATTCAAAATTAATGGCTGAACATATCCAATCAGATCATAGAGAATACTTTGTTAATAATCAAAATATGTTTAATTATTATGAAAAAATTCCAGAAATTTATGATGAACCATTTGCTGATAGTTCTCAGATACCTACTGCAATATTGTCAAAATTTGCCTCTGATAATGTAAAAGTATGCTTAACAGGAGATGGTGCAGATGAATTATTTGGTGGATATAATAGATATTTATTTATAAAAAAAATTAAATCATTTTCAAAATTCCTTCCACAAATTTTAAAAGAAAATATATCTAAAGTCTTAACAAGTATGGACTACAAGACATTATTATCTTTGAGTAACTTTCTTAATAAATGTTTCTTCTCTAAAAATTTTGTTCAATTTGATGATAAATTACAAAAATTAGGAGTAATATTAAAAAATACATCTGATGAAAAAAAAATGTATTCTAATTTAATTGAGGTAATTCATGACTATAACAATCCTATATTTAATTATCATGATGAGGACATAATAACTTCTAAAATAAAATCACAAAATTATTCATTTGATAAAAACTTTAATAGTATTGAAAGACTAATGAAGTTTGATCAGGATATTTACTTAACAGGTGATATTCTTCATAAAGTTGACCGAGCATCAATGTTCTATAGTTTAGAGACTAGGATTCCTTTTTTAAATTCTAAAGTTACTAAATTTGCCTCTGAACTACCTTTTGAATTTAAAATTAATAATCATGAAGGAAAATATATCTTGAGAGAAGTTGCTAAAAAATATTTACCTAATCAAATTATTTCAAGAAAAAAAATGGGTTTTAGCGTTCCACTTAATAACTGGATAGCTAAAAATTCAACAGAATTTATTAACAATTTTAAGAACAAAAAAGATATGTTTATAGATTTAGGTTTTAACTATGACTCAATAATTAGTCACTTTACTGAACATAAAATTCAACAAAGAAATTGGAGTAGTTTTTTATGGAATCTTATAGTATTAGAAAGATGGTTAAACAGGTATATTTAATCTTGCGTTATAGATTTGATATAATTTTTTAACCCTGTGTCAAAATTTACTATAGGCTTGTAATTTAATAATTTTTTTGCTTTATTGATATTTGCTTTAGATCTTAAAATATCTCCTGTTTTAAAATCACCATATTTAATTTTTAGGTTTTTATTTTCTTTTTTAAGATAATAAATTATTTTTTTCAAAAGGTAGCTAAGCTTTACCTCTTTTCCACATGCAATATTGAATATATTATATGTATAATTAATTTTGTTTTGTGATGCTAACAAGATACCTTTAATAACATTATCGATATATGTAAAATCTCTTGAAGTAGAACCATCACCATTGACCAAAATTTCATAATTTTTATAAAGACCTGTTACCCATTTTGGTATTACAGCAGCATATGGTCCTTCAATATTTTGATTGGGGCCAAATACATTAAAAAATCTGATACCTGTTGTCTTTAATTTGTAAAAATCGGATAAAATTTTTGAATATATTTCAAATGAATATTTTGAGTTTCCATATGGGCTGATAGGATTTTTAGGATCTGTTTCTTTTTTTTGTTTTTGTATTGAGTCACCGTACACTGAACTAGAGGATGCAAACACAAATGATTTACATTTTAGATTGTGGGCTAAAGTCATAACTTTTATCGATCCATCAACATTTACAGAATTAACCTCTACAGGATCCTTAAAAGATCTAGGTACAGATCCTAAAGCTGCAAGATGCACGGTATGATCAATTTTATACTTAAATATTTTTTTCGGAATTTTTCTTATGTCACATTTTATAATTATTAAATTTTTAGATTTAATTTTTTGAAAATTTTTAAAACTTCCATTTACAAAATTATCTATACAAATAACTTTTTGATTTTTTTTAATTAGATAATTAATTAGATTAGATCCAATAAATCCTGCCCCACCAGTAACTAGCCAACATTTTTTTTTCATAATTAGGGTTTATTTATAATTGTTGCTTTATAAAATTTTAGATGTATTTCTAAATTATTATCTAAATTAATACAATGCATTTTGCGCTTAAATCACTTATTTTAATCATCCCTTCTTTTTTTGTGTTGAGTCCATTGTTGTTAGAACTATCGCTACTGATAGTAAGTTTTTCAAGCATATATTTAATGATTGAAAAAAAAAAATTTGAATTTTTTAATAACTTTTATTTTAAAATAATTTTTATATTTTCTATTTATTTGTTACTTTCATTAATTTTCTTTCATGAAGTAAAAATAGGCTATAAATATTCAATTTTTTATATTAGATATTCGTTATATATAATTTCAGTTGCTTTTTTAATAAATCATTTAAATATTAAAAGAGAATTGTTGATATCATTTTTAATTGTAAATCTTATTTTAATTTTTGATACATTCTTTCAATATATTTTTGGTCTAAATATCATAGGTTATGAGACTGCTGATATTAAAAGAATTTCAAGCTTTTTTGGTGAGGAACTTATTTTAGGAAGTTTTATCTTAAAGATTTCACCATTAGTTTATTCACTATTTTTTTTTAGTGAAAAAAAAATAGATAATAAGTTAATTTATTTTTTACCTTTAATTATATTATTAAATTTGTTCGTGATTTTATTATCAGGAGAAAGAGCTGCATTTGCAATGTATGCTATATTTTGTTTTTATTTATTCGTTTTTTTAAAAATAAGATTAAAAACTAAATTTATATTTCTTATTGTAACAATAGTTTTTTCTACCTTTATTTTTTTATTTAACCCAACAATATTTGAAAGAATTATCAACAAAACTATTTACGAAGTTTTAGGACAATCTGATTCTAAAGAAAAATATTACAATAAGAATGTTTTGATAGTTAAAGATTACTATAAAAAAGGTTGTAACGCAGAAAATGAAGATTTTAAAATTGACTGTAAATATAATAAAAGATTATTTATTTTTTCACCAACTCACAACAATTATTATATAACTGCTATCAATATTTTTTTAGATTATAAGTTTTTTGGGTCAGGTCCAAAATCTTATCGTGTTCTTTGTAATTTTGAAAAATATAGTGTTAATTCTTTTAGCTGCGCTACTCATCCTCATAATTATTATGTTCAATTACTTTCTGAAACAGGAATTTTTGGATTTATATTTATATTAGTTTTATATTTATATTTTATTTATTTATTTAAAGAAATTTTATTTGATAAATATTCATCAATATATTCAAAAAATTTTCATATAATCCTAATAGGAGGAATGCTTGTTAATTTATTTCCTTTCATACCAACTGGTAACTTTTTTAATAATTGGATTTCCATTACTATCTATTTTCCTATAGTTTATTTGATTTATGATAGAAATTTTAGATAAATACTTTTTTGTTTTTATATTTATTGGGGTTTATAATTTTCTAATCATTTGGAATTTTTCTAAGATTTCAAAATTCTACAATCTTTTTGATTACCCAGATAAAAAAAGAAAGATACATCAATCTCCAGTTTCTCTGATAGGTGGATTTATCATTTTTTCTAATTTTATTATTATTAATTTATCTATATTTTATGTTGGTAAGTTAGATGATTTTGGGTCGTATCTATATATTTATTCTTATAAAAATTTGATTGTATTATCTGCCATAATTTCAAGTGTTTTTATTCTTGGTTATTTTGATGATAAATATTTAATTAATCCATTAAAAAAATTATTTATACTTACATTTTTAATGCTCATTTTGTGTATTAATAATCCACTTTCCTTAATAGATCAATTTTTTATACCGATTAGAAATTTAGAAATTTCATTTGAAAGATTGTCGCTAATATTTTCTGTATCTTGTTATGTGTTTTTAATAATTGCACTTAATATGTTTGATGGAATAAATTTACAATCCTTTAACTTTTTTTTTATTAATATTTTATTTTTGTTAATTAATCTTCCTTCATCAAATCCAATATTAATTGTTTTAATATTTTCACTAATTGTTTTTGCATATCTTAATCATAAAAATAAAAGTTTTCTGGGTGATAGTGGTTCATATTTACTTTCATTAATACTTGGATATTTTTATGTTAGAGCACATAATAATTTGGGAATATATAATACTATAGATATCATTAACTTCTTATTTCTACCAATATTTGACTCATTAAGAGTAATTACATTTAGACAATTACAAAATAAAACAGTATTTCTTCCTGATAAAATTCATATTCATCACTATTTATTAAAGAAGATTGGATATAAAAATACAATCATATTATTAACAATATTTATTTTATTACCTCATATTTTGTTTTTGTTTCAATTGAATTCTCTTATTGTTTTGCTGATACAATTAATCTTATATTTTATACTTCTTAAAAAAATATGAAAAAAAAAATAATGTTTTTTGCAAATCATGCATCTTTTTTTATTTCACATAGACTCAATATTTATGAGGAAGTAAAAAAAAAAAAATATGATTTTTTTTTAATAATAGGAAAATCATCTTCAAAAAAAATGGAAAAAATCGCCTTAAAAAAACTTAATCAACTAAAAATTCCATTTACAATACTTAATTTCAACAGTTATAATTTTAATTTAATTAATGATATAAAATCGATTATCAAATTATTTATTTTGATTAAAAAATTTAAACCAGATGTATTTCATTCTGTTGCTCCAAAACCAAACCTATATGGTGGCTTAGTGTCACTTTTTTTACCTATTAATAAAACAGTAATTTCATTATCAGGTATGGGTTTTTTATTTACTGGTAATTTGTCCTTTTTGAACTTTATAAAAAAAATATTATATCTTATATGTTTAAAACTGATTTTTTTAAAAAAAAATCTTACAGTTATAGTTCAAAATAAAGACGATTATAAATATTTAGTTGACGAGTTTAAAATTGCAAAAAAAATAAAATTAATTAAAGGTGGATCAGGTATAAAATTAGACAAATTTAGTAAAATAAAAAGACATAAAAATAAAAACATTGTCTTTTCTGCTAGGTTAGTAAAAAGTAAAGGTATAATTGAGTTTATTAAAGCAGCAAAAATATTAAAAAAACAATTTCCAAAATGGAATTTTTTAATATTTGGAGCAGATGATTATAAAAGTCATGACTCATTTAATATTAATGAGTTCAAGGAACTTGTGGAAAAAAAGATAATTATAATTAAAGGTTATGAGACGAATATTGTTAAGATACTTAAGAATACAGAAATATTTTGCTTGCCAACTCATAGAGAAGGTTTTCCTAAATCGGTTATGGAGGCCTCAGCTGCAGGTATACCCTGTATTGTTTCAGATGCAATTGGATCTAAAGAGTCTATTGTAAATAATAAAACTGGATTATTGTTTAAAAATAGGGACTACAAGGATTTAATAAAAAAACTTAAATATTTAATTTCTAATCCAAAAAAAAGAGTTTTTTTCTCAAAAAATTCAAAATTATTTGTAAAAAAATTTGCATCTGTAGATATTATAACAAAAAAAATTTATAAAATTTATGACTCAAAATAAAAAATTAATATTAATTTCTTTAAATGAATTAAATTTTGATTTGATAAACAAATATGTAAAAAAATTTAACTTATCAAATTTAAATTATATTATTCAAAATTTATCTTATACTTCTAGCGAAGAAGATTATAAATTATTAGAACCCTGGATACAGTGGTTTTCAGCATATAGTGGACTTGAAGCAAAAGAACATGGGGTATTTAGATTAGGTGATGGGGCTCGCTCTAACCACAATTCAATTTTTAAAAAATTAAGTGATAATGGGATCAAAGTTGGTGCTATTTCACCTATGAATATAAATAATGATTTAAAATATTCTGATTATTTTATTCCAGACCCTTGGACAAAAACACTATCTTCAAATAATTTTTGGCATAAATTAATTCATAAATGTATTTCTGAATTGGTAAAAGACAATGCTAGAAAAAAAATAAAAATATCTAGTTATTTTTTATTTTTGATTGTATTTTTTAAATTTTCAAGTTTTCAAAATTACAAAATATATTCTAAGCTTTTTTATAAAAGTTTAAGAAAAAAGTGGTTTAAATCATTATTTTTAGATTATTTTTTACACGATTTGCATTTAAATTTATTAAAAAAAAATAATACAGAATTTTCTAACATTTTTTTTAATTCTATCGCTCATATACAGCATCATTATTTTTTTAATTCAGAAATATTTGAAGAAAATAAAAAAAATCCAAATTGGTATATTTCACAAGATGATGATCCTTTAAAAGATGCTTTAATTTTATTTGATAAAATTTTGGAGGATTATTTAAAAATTGAAAAACAATATTCAATATTATTGGCAACAGGTTTAAGACAAATAAATTATGACTCAAGTAAATTTTATTATAGATTAAAAAAGCATAAAAAATTTTTTTCAAAATTTGGTATAGAAGTGTTTGATACGCAAGAATTGATGTCGAGGGACTTTATTTTAAATTTTAAAAATAATAAAGAATGTGAGAAATCATTAAAAATAATTTCTAATATTAATACTGATGATAATAAAATAATTTTTAGTGACTTTGATGTTAAAGATAATCAATTGTTTTTGACACTTACATTTAGCGAAGAAATTAAAAATCAATCTATTACATTAAAAAATGATAAAATTTTTTTAAAAGAATTTGTTGATTTTGTTGCTATTAAAAATGGAATGCATGATGGAATGGGATATATGTATTTCAGTAACAATAAAAACCCAAATATTTTAAAAATACATAAGCTAAAAAAAATAATTACTGACTTCTATGGAATTTAAGCAAAAAAAAATAACAATTTGTATTCTTGGTCTTGGATATGTGGGTTTGCCTTTAGCTCTAAAGTTATCAGATAAATTTAAAGTAATAGGTTTTGATATTAATTTAAAAAGAATAAATCAATTAAAAAATGGTTATGACTTAACTTCAGAATTTAAAAAAAATGAACTAGATAAAAAAAAAATTAAGTTCTCAAGCAACATTAAAGATATTGGAAAAGCTAATTTCTATATTATTACGGTACCAACGCCTATAAAAAAAAATAAATCTCCTGATCTTAGTTATTTAAAATCTGCATCAATTATTGTTTCAAAAAATTTAAAAAAAAATGATGTGGTTGTCTATGAGTCAACTACTTACCCTGGTTGTACCGAAGAATTTTGTATTCCAATTTTAGAAAAATTTTCAAAACTTAAAATCAATAAAGAATTCTATTGTGGATATTCTCCTGAAAGAATTAACCCAGGAGATAAAATTTATAAGTTAGATAATATTGAAAAAATAATTTCATCTACAAATAAATTTGGATTAAGTTTAATTCAAAATGTATATAAACATGTAACTAAAAAAAAATTGATTCAAACAGATACAATTAAAATTGCTGAAGGTGCAAAAATTATTGAAAATACCCAGAGAGATATTAACATTGCATTGATGAATGAGTTGTCAATTTTATTTAATAAACTTAATATTGATTTCTCAAAAATTTTAAAGGCAGCAAATACAAAGTGGAATTTTCTAGATTTTAAGCCAGGCCTTGTAGGTGGCCATTGCATTGGGGTTGATCCATATTATCTTGCTTTTAAGGCTAAAACAAAAAAATTTAATACCAAAATAGTTCTTTCAGGAAGAGAACTTAATGATGGAATGTATAAATATATAGTCAAAAAATTTATTAGTAAATTACCAAATAGTAATAATAAAGTTTTAATAGTAGGCCTTACTTTCAAAGAGAATGTTCCAGACTCAAGAAATAGTCAATCAATTCTTATTGCTAAAAAATTATCAAAATTAAATTATGATATCTATATGTTTGATCCCTTGGTAAATCTTGATTTATCAGGCTGTATAACAATAAACAATTTTAATTCACTTGATAAATATAGAAATTATTTTGATGGAATTATAATACTTGTTCCACATAAAAAAATTATTAGAAAAGGTTACAATTATTTTAATAGCTTAAGGAAAAAAAAAAGTGTCTTTTTTGATATCAAAAATATATTTAAAAAATATTCAGATTTTAAATTATGATCTCAAAAAACATATATTTTTTATTATCTAAAATATATTCTAAATTTTTTTCAATAACGGAAAAGATTTTATTAAGAAATAAAAATGTGAATTTTGAAAAACCTTTAATTAAATTTAAAAATATATCAAAAAATGCGATTAATTATGATGAATTTGAAAAAATATATCAGAATAAATATTTAACAAAATATATATTTCCAGAGAATAAGATTGTAAACACAGTCAAAGAACTATTTATTAAAAACAGATTATCAGAAAAAATATCCAATATTACCGGATTTAATTACTCAATAGGTTTTTTTACAGCATATGAGACTAAGAGAATTTCAGATCAAGATTTTGAAAATGAATGGTACGCAAATCAGTATCATACAGATAAACCATTTTCAGAAAATATGGTAAAAATATTTTTTTCTTATGAAAAGATTGATGAAGATAACGGACCAATGTTAATTAAAAGTGATCAAATTTTTAAAGCCACAATTTTAGAAGATGAGGTGATTTTATTTGCTCCAAATAAATTTTTCCACAGAGCATCATCGCCTAAAAATGGTAAGCGCTTTCAAATGATGTTTCAACTTAATCCTTCAAAAAAATGGAATCTGAATAATAATATTTTTCAAAAACAAAAAAAAATAGAACCTAAATTTCCTTTTTTTTCATATTTTTTTGATAACAAGACAGATTTAAAAAACTTATAGCTTTAAATTTAATGAAGAAAAAAAGAATAGCATTTATTATTAACCACCTTTCTTTTTTTTGTTCTCATATTTTACCTATAGCAAAAAATCTAAAAAAAAATGGTCATAAGGTTAAAATATATTGTGGTTATGGAGGAAGTCATGAAATGGAAAAAGAGGCTAAAAAAATTATAAAATTAAATAAATTAAATTATTATAATATTGGCTTTAAACCTTCTTCAAAAAATATCTTTATGGAATTATTTTTTTTTTTAAAAATCATCAAAAATTTAAAAAAATTTAGGCCTGATATAATTCATAACATATCTTTCAAAGGGATTATCTATGGATCTTTATTTTTTATTTTTTTTAGATCAGATAAACTTGTGAACTTTGTCACTGGATTAGGGTATTTTTTTACAAGGAAATTGAACCTATATGAAAAAATAATAAAAAAGATTGTTATTTTAATAATTAAGTTTTCACTAAAATTTAAAAATACAATGTTAGTAATCGAAAATAATACTGATAAAAATTATTTTATTAATGAAGTTAAAATAAATGAAAAAAAAATATTTAAACTTGATGGTGTTGGAGTAAATCTAAAGCAATTTTATTTAAATAAAAAATTAAAAAAAAATATTATATTATTTCCAGCAAGAGTTTTATTGGAAAAAGGAATAAATGAGTTTATTTCTTCTGCAAAATATTTATCAAAAAAGTATCCTAACTGGAAGTTTTTAATAGCTGGAACTTTAAAATATGACAAAGATGATAAAAGTAAGATTTTTACCGATAACAAGAAGATAGAAGAAGATTATCCCAACATAAAATTTTTAGGATATGTAAAAAAAATGAATAAATTATTTAATAAAACATCAATAGTTTGTTTACCATCTTACAGAGAAGGGTTTCCAAAATCAATTATTGAAGCATCAGCATCAGGATGTTCAATAATTTGCAGTGATGTTCCTGGGTGTAGAGATGTTATTAAAAAAAATTATTCTGGTTTATTATGTAAATCTAAAAATATTTTAGACCTTACTTTAAAAATTGAAAAATTAATTTTGAATAAAAATCTTAGATTTAAATTTGGAAAAAATGCGAGACTTAACGCTGAAAAAAGATATGATATTGATCTATTTGTAAAAAAAAATTTAAATTTTTACTTTAAATGATTAAAAATAATTTTGTCTCTGTTATTATTCCAACTTTTAATTCAAAAAAATTTATCACTAAAACCTTTTTATCTGTAATAAATCAGACCTATTCTAATTTTGAAGTTATACTAGTTGATGATTGTTCTGTGGATGGAACTTATGATCTATTAAAAAAATTAAAAAAAAAATATAAAAATAAAGTTAAACTTATAAAAACAAGGGTTAATTCGGGTACTGTTGCGGTGCCAAGAAATTTAGGTGTTAAATATTGTAGTGGGGAGATTGTATGTTTTGTCGATTCTGATGATATTTGGGAAAAAAATAAACTTAAGTATCAATTAAGTAAGTTTAAAAGTAAAAATATTATACTATGTTCAGCAGCAAGATACTTTAATGATAAAAATGAAAAATCAGGGATTTTAATAAATTTTTTTAGAAAAATTTTACAAAATTTTATAATTAAAAAAGTTAACGAAAAAGGGTTTTACTGGCTATATTTGTATAACCCAATAGTTGTTTCTTCCATAATGATTAATAAAAGCATCCTAAAAAAAAATTTATTTGATGCTCATATTAATGCACGTGAAGATCTAGATTTATGGATAAGATTGCGTAAAAAAAAATATAAGTTTTTATTTCAAGATAAAACTATGGTGAATATATGTAGAAGAGTAAATAGTATGAGCTCAGATTTTAAAAAAGAACTTATCACTCTTATAAGATCAAAAAGTAATATTCTCTTTAAATTAAATAATTTTTCAAATTTAAATTTTTTCTTAATAGGCATAATTTCAAAATTTTTATTAACATTTATAAAAATCAATAGAGTTAAATTGAATATGTTTTTCAAAAAATTACTATTAGGTACAGCATCATTATTATTCGTAATATTTTATTCACCTTTATTTTGGTATTTAGGAAAACCTTTACTTGTTTATGATACAGATAAGGAATTAAAAAATGTAAAAAATTTCGTTTTGTTTAGTGGTCATGGATCAACAAGTTATTATAATATGACATATCAACATAGATATTTAGATATTAAAAAATTATTAGAAAAAACTAAAGATGTTGAAAATATTTATATATTAGGAAGACTCCAAGAAATTCCTGAACAAAAAATAATTGAAAAATTATTGATCTCAGACGGAATTCAAAAAGATAAAATCAAAGTTATTTATCAGGAATATAAAAATTCCTATTTAAATATAAAAAATATTTCAAAAATTCTTAAAAATGAAGATATTAAAGAAGTAATTTTTATTACCTCACCTTACAATACAAAAAGAGCCAAATTATTGTGGGAGAATAATTCTGAAATAAAAGTTAATATTTATAAATCTTACAAATGGCCCTCTAAAAATAATTTTTTTGAATATGCTAAAAATAAAAAAATAATAATTTATGAACATATATCTATTTTATATAATAAAATTCTAAACAATATTTAATCATAATATTAAGCTTAATAATAAAAAATAACTAAATAATTAATAGCAGACATAAAAAAAGTTTTTAATTTTGTAGTTCACAAATTATTTAGAAAACATAAGAAATAAATTAAATTTAATATTTTATAAAGAAGGGTAGATAATATAGATAAAGCTGTTTCTAATATCGGTAATTTAATATAATAAGGTTTATAGTTTTTATGGGTATCAATTCATGAATTATCTTTTTTAAGGTTTAGTTTTAAAAAATAAATTCAAAGTTTTGTTTAAGATAAGCTTCTAGATTAAAAATTGGTTAATTGCTTGGTATCAAACCCACAGATGTTTTATGAATCCAAAAGTTATAATTT
>MDSV01216361.1_pt1 | contig 16526 bp, 13 predicted proteins | sample 810851 | NCBI WGS metagenome assembly MDSV01 (sample SAMN05326640, study PRJNA326480) | marine metagenome | isolation source: seawater | place: Atlantic Ocean: North East | collected 2012 | reverse complement strand
TCTTCTGTCTTTTCTTCTTCTTGTGCAGGAGGATTTTCTTCATTTTTCACTTCCTCAGTAGTTTCTTCTGTCTTTTCTTCTTCTTGTGCAGGAGGATTTTCTTCATTTTTTACTTCCTCAGCACCCTCTTCTTTATTACTAGTATCATCTACCATTTCAGATTTCTTAAGTGCAATCGCAGTAGCTCTTTCAGCGCTCTTTGCTTTTTCAGCATCTAATGCAGCTTTTTCAGCATCTAAAGCAGTTTTCTTTAAGCTTTCTTTCTTATCTGCAACTTGTGCTTCTTTACTTTCCATCCAGGCTATAAATCTCTTTTCAGCTTCTTCCTCATTGAATGCACCTTTAGCTACACCAGCTAGGAGGTGTTTTTTCATCATTACTCCTTTATAAGATAGAATTGCTCTAGCAGTGTCAGAAGGTTGAGCTCCCTTTAGTAGCCATGTAACTGCACTATCAAAGTTTATATTAATTGTTGCTGGGTTAGTATTAGGATTATAAGTCCCTAATTTTTCAATAAACTTCCCATCTCTTGGGGATCTTGTATCTGCGACCACAATGTGGTAAAATGCTCTTTTCTTTCTTCCGTGTCTTGCTAATCTGATTCTTGTTGCCATTTTTTTAAATTTGGTTAAACCATCTCTGTGGTTAGTCCTCATTATTGAGGGCTGCAAAAATAAAAATCTTTTGTAAAATATATATAAAATAAAGAAAAAAATATTTTTTTAGGTTTTCAATTTTCATAAACAGGATAAAAATCATAAAATTTGACTAATTTTGCATTCTTATAATCTAATATATTAAAGAAATGAGTATTAATTCATCTAAAGAAAAAAGAATTTCAAAGGACCAATTTAAAAATTCCATTCTGTCTGATTACAAATTAGTTTGTGAGGTTAGAGAAAGTGGCGCCCAAGGAAGAAGAGATGTGCTTTCCGGGAAGGGTAGCTTTGGTATTTTTGGTGATGGTAAGGAGCTAGCTCAGGTAGCTTTAGCTAAGGTATTTAGAGATGGTGATTTTCGTGCGGGATATTATAGGGATCAGACATTAATGACTGCTATTGGGCAATATTCACCAAAACAAATGTTCTCTGCATTATATGGCGATCCTGATCTAGATAGAGAACCAAGTTCAGGCTCAAGACAAATGATGAATCATTTTGGAACAAGATTTTTAAATGATGATGGTAGTTGGAGAAATTTGATGGAGCAAAAAAACTCTACTTCTGACATGGCTTGTCTAGCATCTCAATTTCCAAGGTTAGTTGGTTTAGCACAAGCATCACAAGTATATAGGGAAAATCCTAATTTAGCAGAAAGGAATCCTGGTTTTACTAATGAAGGGAATGAGATTGCATTTGCAACAATCGGCAACTCTTCTTGTGCAGAAGGTCATTTTTGGGAAGCTGTGAATGCCATAGGAGTTTTGCAGGTTCCTGCTATTATTTCTATTTGGGATGATGGTTATGGTATTTCAGTTGCAAATGATATTCAAATGACAAAATCAGATGTTTCAGAGGTTTTATCTGGGTTCCAAAATAATGATAAAGGAAAAGGCTTTGAAATTGTAAAAGTAAAAGGATGGGATTATCCGTCGTTAGTTACTGCTTATGAAGAGTCAGAGAAATTAGCAAGAGCACATCATATTCCTACAATTATCCATGTTATTGAAATGACTCAGCCTACGGGTCATTCGACTTCTGGATCTCATGAGAGGTATAAAAGTAAAGAGAGATTGCAATTTGAGCAAGATTATGATTGTATCAAGAAATTTAGAGAATGGATATTAGAAACAGGTATTGCTGAAAAGAAGGAATTAGAGGCGATAGAAAAGAAAGCTATAGATGCTGTCAAGAAAGCAAAGCAGGATGCTTGGAGTGAATATCAAGCTCCAATTAAAGAGGAGTGGAAAGAACTAAAAGGAATTTTCAATTCAATCTCAGCGCAGATTGACATTCCAGAAATTGCAGATTGGATTACTGATCTAAATCAATCGGCAATGTTTGGTATTTTTAGAAGAGATTTTCTAAGTAAAGCAAGGAATCTATTAGGTATGCTTACTAGTCATGACATTCCTGAAAAAACTAATCTAAGAGATTTTATTAATCGTATTAATACTGATAATCATAATCGTTATAATACAAAGCTTTATAATGAGACAGATACATCTGCTTTAAAGGTTGAGGAGGTGAAGCCAACTTATGATTCAGATGCAGAGTTAGTCGATGCTCGAATTATTCTAAGAGATAATTTTCATCATATGTTTGATTCTATACCAGAAGCAATGATTTTTGGTGAAGATGTCGGAAAGATTGGTGGCGTTAATCAAGGCGTTGAGGGTTTGCAATCAAAATTTGGAGAAATTAGAGTTGCTGATACGGGAATTAGGGAGGCAACGATTATTGGTCAAGGAATTGGTCTTTCCTTAAGAGGCCTAAGACCAATTGCTGAGATGCAATATCTAGATTATGTTATTTATGGTTTTCAACCAATGGTTGATGATATATCTTCTTTATTTTACAGAACTCATGGGGGGCAGCTTACTCCTTTGATTATTAGGACTAGAGGTCATAGATTAGAAGGTATTTGGCATTCAGGTTCCCCAATGGGAATGCTGCTTAATGGGACAAGAGGTATGTATTTATGTGTGCCAAGAGATATGACAAGAGCTGCAGGATTCTATAATACATTAATGCAATCTAATGACCCTGCAATGGTTATAGAATGTCTGAATGGATATAGAATAAAAGAAAAGGCGCCTAATAATATTGGCGAATTTAGAGTTCCTTTAGGTAAGGTTGAAACTACAAAGCAAGGAAATGATATTACATTAGTTACTTATGGGAGTACATGGAGAGTTGTCATGGATGCTGCTGAAAAGTTAGAAGTAGCAGGGATTTCTAGTGAGGTGATTGATATACAAACTTTAGTTCCTCTTGATCTATCTCATGATATTGCAGAAAGCATTAAGAAAACAAATAGATTATTAGTTATAGATGAGGATGTTCCTGGAGGTGCTTCAGCCTATATTCTACAGCAAATAATTGAAGGTCAGGATGCATATAATTTTTTAGATTCTGAACCTCAGACATTGTCCGCTAAAGAACACAGACCTCCATATGGTAAGGATGGTGATTATTTCACAAAACCTTCAGTAGAGGATATATTTGAGAAAGTACATTCTATAATGCATGAAGTGAATCCTGAGAAATTCCCATCTTTATATTAAATGCAAAGAACTACTGAATCTGATTCTAATTATGATGGCTTAGACAAGATGGATGTGTCAGATCTATTAATCAATATTAATAGAGAGGATAAAACAGTAGCGATTTCTGTAGAAAAACAGATACCTCAGATAGAAGAACTTATTAATATGATTATTATTAAGATGAAGAATGGGGGGCGATTGTTTTATCTAGGAGCTGGCACCTCTGGCAGATTAGGGATTGTAGATGCCTCTGAGTGTCCTCCAACTTTTGGTGTAGATTATGGATTAGTTGTTGGTTTAATGGCAGGTGGTGATAAGGCTATCCGAAAGGCTGTAGAATTTGCAGAAGATAATATTAACTTAGGATGGAAAGATCTGATGGCCCATAATATTAATTCAAATGATATAGTTATAGGAATTGCAGCATCTGGGACTACCCCCTATGTTGTTGGCGCACTTATGAAGTGTCAAGCGGAAAAGATAACCACTGGATGCATTGTTTGCAATAGTAATTCTTCTATTGCTGCGGTTTCTGATTACCCGGTTGAGGTAGTTGTTGGTCCTGAATTTGTTACAGGTAGTACTCGAATGAAATCTGGTACTGCTCAGAAGTTAGTACTAAATATGATCTCAACTACTGTAATGATTAGGTTAGGGAAGATAAAGGGAAATAAGATGGTGGACATGCAGCTTGCTAATAATAAATTAGTAGATAGGGGAATAAAGATAATAATGAATGAGATAGATGTAAGCCATGAGACTGCGACATCTTTATTAAAGCAGTATGGTTCCGTCAGAAAGGCTATTAGGAATTATAATGGATAAAGAAAAATTAATAAGAGGAGGGATGTGGCTCTCTGGATTTTCAGTAAGTATTATTCTTGCTGCTTTAGCATTGTTTATTGGTTTTAATAATCAGAGACATGGAGATAACACTATTTTACTAGTTGGACTCCTGTTGCTTCCTATAGTATTTTATTGTGGATACAGAGGCTTTAAGTTGGTTTTAGAAACTATCTTTCACTAATAGATTTATTGCTTCTTGTCATCTGTCTTTTTCCTGGAGGCCCATCTAAGACTACAACTTCAAAGCCAACGTTCTTCATAGTCCGTTTTACGACCCCCTTGGCGCAGTATGTTACGAGAAACCCATTATCTTTTAATAATCCATATAGCTTTTTGAAAATTTTTTCATTCCAAATTTCTGGCTGTTTATCAGGAGAGAAGGCGTCAAAATAGATGATATCAAAATTTACATTAGTCTTGTATTTTTCTAATGAGGTATTATTCTTTGTGAGTGTGAAATAAGAACTTATTCTATGTCTTTCTTCCCAAGTGCAATTGTGTAAGTCTAATAGTTTCTCTTTATCTAGTCCAATTAGATCAGTAAAATTTAATTTCATGTAATAATCTTCATCTACAGGGTATGGTTCAATTGCGTGATAATTGACTTTAATTAATTTTTGCATTGTCTTTTGGTAGGTAAGCAGTGCATTAAGCCCTGTCCCAAACCCTACTTCTAGTATATTTAGTTTATGCTTGTTAACTGCTGAAAAGCCGTTTTTTATAAATACATGTTCAGCTTCAACAATTGCACCATGTTTTGAATGATAACATTCATTTATCTTAGAATTAAATATGGAGTGTGAACCATCATTGGTTACTACTATTCTATTACTCATATATTTTGTGTGATTATCTTTACTTACTTATTAGAATACGGACAAATTTAAGATGATTTTTATTTATACGTATTATATTCCCATTAAATAGTTATATTATTTGGATGTGTAAGGTTTCTTGATTTTTTTGCATTTTGATTTGCAGTTTTATTTGCAGTTTTATTTGTTTTTTTCTAATATTGTAAAATATTAATTTAAAAAATCAAGATATTATGAAGAAACTAATTGCTTTTATGATAGGGATTATGATAGTAACGTCATCTTATGCAACTCATTTGATGGGTGGACAGATTTCTGCTACATATTTAAGTTCAGACACTACGGGTTCTCACTATTTTTTAGAACTGGATGTATATAGAGATACTCTTGGTATCCCAATGTCGATTCATCAATATGTTGAAATTTTCAAGCTTGATACGGCAGGGACATATAATTTTGTTTCTTTAGATTCAATTACATTAGGGGCAAGTGGTGCAGTTACATCTATGTCATCTGTTTATGGTGTAGAGATTTATCATTTTGCTGATTCTATCATATTCCCTTCTAATGGATATTATATGATTAAATGGAGTCATTGCTGTAGAAATGAAGCAATTATTAATATGGCTAATCCTTTGAGTGAGAACATGACTTTTTTAACTTATGTGAATGTTGATAGTGCTAATCCTAATTCATCACCAACATATTTAGCTCCTCCTGTAATCTACTTGCCTGCCAACACAGTTTGGCAATATAATCCAATTCCTTTTGATATAGATGGAGATTCGTTAGTTTGGGGCCTTTCAACTCCACTTTCTGGTGGTGGTATTGTTTCTGGTTATGAAGAGTTGTCAGACACTATACTTTATTCAAATGCAAATGGAGTCTTTGCAATGGATACTATCACAGGTCAAATTACTTGGAGCCCTAAAATGGTAGGTAATTTTGTTGCATCTTTTGTAATTGAAGAGTATAGGAATGGGATGTTAGTTGGTGCTATGAGTCGAGACATGCAATTTGTAGTTGTTTCAGATTCTACTAATGCAGTACCTAGCATTACTTATATGCAGGCTCCTCCAACTAATAATCTAGGATATCCTTATGTGGAAATAATGCCTGGTCAGAATTATAATATCACTGTATTGGCATCTGATGCTGATGTTTCTGATGTAGTAACCATGAAAGTTTATGGTGAACCTCTTGAGATAGCGAATCCTGCAATATTTACTTCAATCTATACTGGTAATGGAAATGAGATTGAAGGAACTTTATCGTGGACTCCAAATATAAATCAGGTGCGATCACAACCATATACTGTGGTTTTCAGGGCGTCTGATAATTTCTTTTATTTTGATGAAACAGTTCAGATAGAAGTGAGTTTAACAACATCTTTAGATGAAGTAAGTATCTTAAAGGCAGATGAAATATATCCTAACCCCGCAAATAATAGCTTTACATTACCTGTTACTTTAGAAGAAGGACAGGCTATCACATTAGATATTTATAGTATATTGGGGGTTAAGATTTCTTCTGAGGTTATAGATCTCTCAACGGGCAACCACATTATAGTTAAGAATTTTGATTTAGATACTGGTCACTATTTTGTTAATATTGCTGATATTCATGGTTTATCTATTTGCACTAAGAAACTTGTTGTAGTTAAATAAATAATCTAATTAAATAGTTTGTGTTAGAAAGAGGAGAATAATCTCCTCTTTTTTTTTGTAAATTTGCACAATTAAATCCCTGCATTACTTTTTAAAAAATGAAGATTACAAGAACAACAGATTCAAGGTTAGAATTAATAGATTTTTCCGATTTGCCTTTTGGTAGGGTTTTCTCGGATCATATGCTTGTCTGTAATTATAGAAATGGCGAATGGCAAGTACCCGAGATTCTCCCTTACGGTCCGATACCGATGAATCCTAGCTCACAGGTATTACATTATGGACAGTCAATTTTTGAAGGAATGAAGGCTTTTAAGAATCCTAATAATGAAGTGCTATTTTTCAGAAGAGAGGAAAATTTTAATAGATTAAATAGATCTGCTGTTCGTATGTCAATTCCTGATATCCCTAAAGATATTTTTATGGATGGAATTGATAAACTACTTCTATTAGATAGTGATTGGTGTAAAGCTGAAGAAGGTTACTCTTTATACATTCGTCCTTTTATTTTTGCTTCTAGTAACTGTATTAAGGCTTCTTCTTCGGAAGAGTTTACATTTATTATTATTACCTCACCAACTACAACTTATTATCCAGATGAGGTAAATCTAGTTATTGAGGAACATTATACAAGAGCATCAAAAGGTGGTGTAGGTTTTGCTAAGGCTGCTGGCAATTATGCAGCCACATTCTATCCCACAAAATTGGCGAATTCTAAGGGTTTTCAGCAGGTGATCTGGATGGACTCCAAAGAGCATAAATATATTGAAGAATGTGGCACTATGAATATCTGGTTCAGAATTGGAGATAAATTAATTACCCCTAAGCTTTCTGATAGTATTTTAGATGGCATTACTAGAGATAGTATTATAACTCTTGCTCGAGATATTGGAATAGTAGTAGAAGAAATAAAAGTACTTGTCCATGATCTTGTAGAAGCTTATGATGCTGGACAATTAAAGGAAGTATTTGGGACAGGAACAGCTGTTGCTGTAAGTCCTATCACATCTATTACTTTTAGAGAAAAGAAGATGATTTTTCCAACTGCTGAAGATTCTTTTGCATTAAGATTAAAAGAAGAAATGCAAGGCATCCAGAGAGGTAAATTCAAGGATACTTATGGTTGGACAACAAAAATTATTTCAAGGGATATGATCTCTTAGTGTTTTAATATCATTTTGTAGTGCATTATTCCAGCTTCTTTAAATTCAATACCTTCTTTGATGAATCCCATCTTTTCATAGAAAGGTATAACTTCTGATTGAGCATGCATATAGATTGTTTCATTAAAGCTTTTTAAATCATCTAATATTGCTTTAAGCACCATATGTCCATATCCTTGACCTCTTACAGTATCTGGCACCGCAAATCGTTCTAGTTTGTAGCCTTCTGTAGTTTTTCTATGTCTTGCGGTTGCAACAGCATTATTATTATAAAAGACGAGGAAATGAGTAGATTCTTCTTCAAATTCCCATTCCAAGTTAGCAGGACATTTTTGTCCTATTACAAAGACATTATACCTAATAGCATGAGAAATTTGCATTAACTTCTTATCTTTAAATTTAAATTTTTTTATCTCTATCATCTTATAGGTTAATGATGTAAAAATATGTATTTTTGCTACAAATTAAAAATATAAATTATGAAAAAAATATTATTGTCATTGACACTAAGCTTGATAACACTTTTTGTTTTTGCAACAAAACCGCATATTGAAAATGTTAGAATAGATTCTGAAACTTCAAAAGTTGAATGGATTGGATCGAAAGTAGCTTCATCCCATGAAGGTAATGTAAATATTTCAAAGGGATTCCTATCGATTGATCATGGGACTTTGGTAGGAGGGGAGATTGCTATTGATATGAATTCTATTTCATGTTCTGATATTAAATCTGAGAAGAAGAATAAATACCTTGTAGATCATCTAAAGGATGAAGATTTCTTTCACACAGCAAAGTTTCCTTTAGCAACGATTAAAATTATTAGAGCTGAAACAGCTGGAGAAAATAGCTATAAGATTCTTGCTGATTTAACAATAAAAGGCATTACCCATCCTATTGCTTTTCAAGCACATGTTAGAATTAATGGTAAGGATTTGTCAGCACGAGCTAATATAAGAATTGATAGAACTAAGTGGGATATTAGATATGGATCAGGGACCTTCTTTGAAGACCTTGGAGATAAAATGATATTAGATGAGATTAAATTTAACATCTCCTTGTTGTCAGTTAAATAATGAATTTATATAGTTTTATTGTTATAACTATTTCTATTTCATTCATTATAGCAGTTAAGCAAAAAAAGAGAGGACTTAGATTTTGGTCCTCTTTTTTTGTTGCATTAATTGCGGTGGCAGGTGTTTTAGGTGTTATTTGGAATCTATTAAACTAAATACTTCTTCTGCTAAAAGTAATGCTGCTTCCGTATTATTTCTAAACCATAGCTCAGGCTCAATTAACTCTAGCTCAATTAAAGAAGGTTGATTGTTATTGTTATAGATCATATCAACTCTTGCGTAAACAGGATAGAATGGGCATCCTTTGATGCACTCTTTTGCAAACTTAATTTCTTCAGTGCTAGCTTTATGTTCTACTACTTTTCCACCATGATCATCTTGCACACGAAAGTCACCCTTCTTTGCAATTTTTCTTACGGAATGGGTATACTCCCCCCCAATTAAGATTAAAGATATTTCTCCTTCTAGGGTGATATTATTCATAAATTCCTGAAATAACATGCATTTTTCTTTAATTAGCTGCTGAAATATATCTTCATAAAAAATACAGTTATCTGGAGTAATACGGTATGTATGTCTTGCAGCTCCCGAAATAGCTGGTTTTATTACTGCTTCACTCCATTTTGTTTGTTTAAAAAGTTCTTTCAGATCAATCTTATCATCTTTTTCTATAAATAGAGTAGGGATAATATTTATTCCGTTGCCAGCTAAATCTTGCAGATAATGTTTGTCAATGTTCCAGTTTATGATCTCAGTTGTATTTATGAAAGTTGTTTTATGCTTTGTCTTATCTATCCATGTGAAGAACTCATCAAATCTTTCAAAATAGTCCCATGTGGTCCGAAAGATAGCGTATGTAGTAGAAAACCAATCAAAATTGGGATCAGCCCAATTTTTCTTACACACTTTCAGTCCTTTATTCTCTAATTCCATTTGTAATAGTTGGTCTTCTAATAGAACTTGATCTATATACCAATTCTTTATAGTAGGGTTTATATATCGGTGGTCCGTTAGTATGACAACATCAAACATATTAAGTATATTTTAAATCATTTAGAGGTATCACAACATTCCTTAGTTAGATTAAATGTAGACCTTATTCTTGCTATAATATTATAACAATGATCAAGTAGGGGAGCAGGTAAAATAGCAAGGTTTTGCAGGATTCTATATGGTAATATTAATTTGGAAAAGATCTGTATTATGGCTTCTGATCTTAGGTAGCAGGTGCCATGTTGAATATACGCTATAGAGTCTTCATGCTCTATACTAAATTCTTCAAGTAATTCTTTAGATTTATCTGTGCTTAGTGGGATGAATGTGATGGTTTTATGTTTTAATTTATTTTTAGTAAACTGCATTAACTTATTACAGAGTTTACATTTATCATCATATAATAGAATAGCTTTCTCCATTTATTCTATTATAATCTGCTTCTGAATCATTCCGTTCTTATTTCTTATAAATTTAACACCTTGTCTTGTCTGTTTATTTTCCCTACCTATAATATCTATAATTAGATCTACTTCATTGTCTCCTTTCTCTTGCTCTATTGAAGTTGGTGTGATATTTATTGGAACTAATTGGATGTCTTTTATTGTAGTGGCATTATTTAATATGGTTGTATTAATTATTTTGGGGTGATATCCATTCTTACTAAAGGACACATCATAATTTCCCTGTATAAGGTATCTGTGATAATTGCCAATTGGCAGGTTAGAATAAATATGGGAACTATCCGTGTCATGGTTTAAGATTTCAATTTTTGCCTTAAGAGGTATCTCTGTGACGCTATCCGTTACAATCCCTCTTAATCCATATAATGATTGCTGCATATAATTTAGAAGAGAACCATAATTAGCATCCCATAAATTAGGTAGATCATTTGGATTAGGTATTTTATCATTAGAAATTTCTAAGGTAAACTCTCTGCAGTATCTAAAATAATTCATGTAGTCTTGCCTACCTCCATTTACTTCGTACCAATCATTTCCATTAGTAATGCCATCATTTAGGTAATTAAAATAACCATTACTGCTATTTGCTTGACATGTGTCTGCATATTCATGAGAAACATATTCCCACCAACTATTGTCTGCTGTTAGATTGCTCCAAGTGTCCCATGGATAATTGCAGACTTCAACACCTCCATGTATGTTTGCTGATATTGTGAAATTGATAGAGTCAGCAAGTTCTAAGAAAATATTTGTTTCACTTTGGTAAGGGTTTCCATCAGGATGAGGTCCGTCTTGAGGGTCAGGATAATTTCTGTTGAGATCTACCCAATTAGCATTATAGCGAGTTGCAAAATTTACATTTTGATTTCCGCCAGCATAAGCTCCATCAGGGTTTGCTAATGGGTTAATCCAGATGTCAATCTCATTTACTAGGTTTGTTATTCTTTGATTGTTTCCATAGTTATTTAGAATGTAATCGATTAATCTTAAGCATAAGACATAGCCTGCTAATTCATCTCCATGCATAGAAGAAGTATATAAGAAGGATGGTTCATCTTCCTTCTGACCAACATAGTCAGAAATTTGTATTATCAAAATTTCTCTACCTGAATTAAGTGTCCCTAAATGGTGTAATTTACAAATATTAGGGAAGGAGTCTGCGAATGCAGTTGCCATATCTACATATTGTTGATAGCTAGGGTAGAAATCCCAATTATTTTTATTTTGATTTGTAAAATCTAGAGGCTTGTGGGGAATAATTGTATATTCAATCCCAAATCTTTTAAACTCTATAAATTCTTTCTTATTTGCATAAGCAAAGGCTAGTTTATTATTAGTCTTATGATCTATTGAAACTACATCTGAGATAGCATTTAACTGACTCTTGTTGTGATATTTGAAGGAAAAGTATATTTCTCCTCTATCAGAGAATACATCATCAATATTTTGCGAAAAACCAATAAATGGGATGAGTAAGAATATGAGTATTCTTCTAGTCATTCTTGAACTTTGATAGTATTTTGCTAACGGCATCTTTATGTATTGTAAAGGTCATCATTTTTAGTTTCACGAAATCTTCATGATAGAAATAGTAGCCAGGGAATTTTCCATTTCTAGAGCCACTCCCACTATCTTTTATTAAAAACCACCATTCATTATTTATGTCAACTTTGTATCCAATTAAATGTATCGCATGGTCATCCGTTGTCGTGCCATTTGAGAAGCGGAATTGTCTCGCATTTTCATCAATATATTTTGAAGGGATGTCATAAGAAGGGATCATTGCGACATCATGTCTTGAGGAGTAACCACTCTCAGAAACATCACCCCCAATAGACATAGAATATCCGTTTTTTATTGCATCTTTTATAGCTGTCATGAATTCATCTAGTGGGATATTATAATACTCATCAGACCGCCACCAGTTATCAGGAACCTTGTATTCTTCCTGACTCCAATAAGGTTTCTGTAATAGGCTCATAAAATCTACATAATCATTTGGCTCTAGTTTGGTAACATTTTTTAAGAAAGATCTTGGAGTGTAGGTCCTTCCTGCATATTTAAATGACTTAGGGGGAGCCCCCATATAATAATCTAGAATTGACTTGATATTGGCAATTATAACCTGTTCATCCCAGAAGTTTGTTTCTTTACAATTTCTAAGATATGTATTGATCTCTGAGAACATTTTCTCATGATTATGATAGGGTTGATTGGAAGGCTTACCTGTATAAGCTTCAAGAGGGACAATGCCATATATTTTCATCATCCTTTGTACTGCATTAGTTTCTGAACCTTCCCCTAGATGTGATTTCCCTCTGGTATTTATATATTCCCTAGCTTTCTCAATGTATTCAAAATATACAGGATAAAGTTCCGATAAGTTGATCCTCTTTCCTGTGATCCTTTGTATTTCACTCTCGTAGAAAGAGATTGTAGAAAAGCACCAGCAGGTTCCAGTGTTGCCTTGTGAGATAGGCTCTTCAGATGCGACAATAATAAATTCTTCTATGCTTCCTGGAATTTCTTTGTCGTCAAGATACATTTTAAAAGATTTATCAGATGCATTATCTATTTGGTCGTATGTCTTAGATTCACGCACTATCTTCCCATAGAAAGAGTTAGAGTAGCTCTCAAACACCCCTTTGTCTTGAGCCATTGTAGTTGATGTAATGAGTAACAAAAAAGTTATAATTTTCTTCACTGTCTTTTAGTTTATTTATATGGTTCAAATTTAGTGGAAATTTATGATCTGGGGCTCTTAGATCTAATTTTAAAGGATGATGTAACGTATTAATAGTTATTTCCTTCTTTTAAAACCTAAAGTATCTATGTTTAGATAATGGATCTTTAGATAGGAGCGGGGGAGTTAAGTAAAAAATGATTTAGATTATATTTAGATATAGAAATAAACAAGTTATCTTTATTTGTTCCATGTTTATAGTTTTCAAGAAATAGTTAATAAGTTTCATATATCATTGTATTCTAGACCTTTAAGAGTTTTTGTGTTGACAGTCAGTATTACAGAATTATTGTCCTTAGAGTAATAGTATTATTAGTATATTTCACCCTAATTAATGGATAAGAAGATATATATATTAGAAAGATTGTTATTTATAGTGCCATTTATTGTGTTTCTATGTTTTTCTAAAGTAAGTAGTGGGCAATGTGTGGGAATTAATTTTGACAATTGCCCTACACTGGATTCTACTGCAATAATAACCTCGAATACTTCTTTTGCTCTTTGGACAGTAATTGATCCTTCAGCTGCCACAATAGTTGGCCCTTATGACTATTCTCCTTCTCAGAGTATTACTTTTGATTTGGTGGGTGAATACAGATTCATAATACAGGAGATAGGGTCTCCTTGTCAAGTTGCTGATACTTTTGCTATAATTATTGATTCCATTCCACTAAATATCCAGACTCTCAATGCAGTTACTCTCTGTGAAGGAGATTTATTGGACACCACAGATATTAATTTATCAATCTCTAATGGTACAGGTAATCTTTTTTTTACCTGGGAGACACAACCAAATAATTATATTTACTCAGGAATAAGCACATTAAATATACCAAATACAGAGACATCAATATTATTAACTGTAACAGATCAATTAACAGGTTGTGCAGACACTTCAAATATTAGTTTGAATTATATCTCAACAAATATTCAGCCCCCAATATTTTCTTATACACCTAATAATGCATGCGCAGGAACTCCTATAGAATGTATTGTAACAAATTCAAATAATTTATTATACAACTATATATGGGAAATACAAGATGATATTTATTTTGGAGATTCTATTACGGCTATTTTGTCACCAGTATTAAACGATAGTGTTCCAATTATAATTAATATCACAGAAATAAATAATGGATGTGAAATATCATTCTTTGACACAATTAATATTGGAACTACGCCTATCATTACACTTGACACAAACTATACGGCATGGGATGTTAATAATCAAGGATTCATCCTTTGTAATGGAAATTATATTTCTTCTAGTGTTACAGAGATTAATTTGCAGTTTAATTCAACAATCTCAGTTATTGATTCAATTATTATTAATTGGGGAGATGGAATTGATGAAACTCTCACTCAGCCCTATAACTTGCTAAATCATGGATATAATAATGCAAATAATTATGTACTGACTTTAAGCCCCTACTATAATGGGTGTAGCTTCACTACAGCATATAATGTACTTGGTGGTTCATCAATTGACACAATTAATGGGGGTGGTTTACAATACTTAACACAAACAGCTTGTCAGGACTCATCCACCTGGTTTTATTTAAATGACCAAAATAATAATCCCATAATAAATATTGGTCCTAATGACTCAATTATTTGGACAATCTATTGTGATTACCCTCATGATGCGGAAATAATTAGGTGGGCACAAGCCGATCTAGATAGTAATCTTTCTTTCTTGCCAAATAATATATTTTCATATCAAATACCTGTATTGCAACATGATTTTAATGATAATTCCTGTGGCTGTAACCCTCCATTACCTGGGAACGAACAGTATTATATTACAGCTGAGATAATAAAGTATTGTTCAGTTAATAATATAGGATTCGCAACCTTTGTAACAATTGAAGCGCCAGTCGATCCTATCTTTAGCATTCCTGACACATTATGTGAAGGTGAGCCTTATCACTTTCAAAATAATGCTTCCTCTGGATGTGATGGTCAATCATTATCTGCATATTCTGATTCAGTTTTTTTTACTTGGAATTTTGGCGATTGTATTATAAGAGACACATCTACAGCTTCATATCCTTTTCCAGATATTTGGCACTCATATGAGTTGCCTGGAACTTATGATATTGTATTAAATGCTGAATCTTATTGTGGTAGTGCATCCTCTGAATCTATTATTATAGTAATGCCTCTGCCAAATGTATCTTTTACAACTACTGAAGTTTGTTTGAATGATACTAATTTTTTTACTTCAATAACCAGTTTAGATTTACCAACTACAAGAATAGATATTTGTAGTAATGGTGATACAAATGAAATCACCGTTCCAGGTGGAGCTCCAATACAGACATATGAATGGAGTATGAACAACAATGAAGGAACTTATTTAAGTGGAACTTCATCTTCAAGTCCTAACCCTGAATTTGTATTTAATTCACCAGGAAGCAAAGTAATTACACTGACTGTAGGTGACGGGACATGTGAAAATAGTTATTCAGATACCCTCCAAGTATTTGGATTACCAATTCCAGAATTTAGTACTGGAACTGTTTGTGCTGGGGATTGCAGCCCTATCTTGGATCAATCAATTAGTGCTGATTACCCAATTGAAAATTGGTATTGGGATTTAGGAGATGGAACCTCTTATAATTTAAATTACTCAGCAGATACTTGTCATATATATAATCAGCTTTGTACAAATCCAGATAATTTTTCATTATATGATATTTTTTTAGAAGTTACTGATACTTTTGGGTGTGTAAATGATACTACTATTACAACTACTGTTATCTGTCAGCCACAAGCTGACTTTGATACAACTTATAGCATCTGGCCTGGAGATACTGTATCCATGAATAATTTATCTAACCCTATAGTAAATCAAAATTGGCAATGGATATTTGACCCCACAGCAGCTTATTTTGCAAATAATACAACTAGTCAAGATGTTGAACCTGACATAGTATTTACTTCATGCGATACGATTAGTATTACTTTAAATCTTATTAACAATAATTGTCCAGATACAATATCTAAATCAGTAATTGTTAGTAATCCTACTGCTAATTTTACTTTTAATTCTAACCCTAAATGTCAAGGTGCTGCTATATTATTTAATAACCAATCTACTCCTATTCAGAATCAAAACTTTCAATGGATAATTGATAATTTATATGGTAATTTTGTAAATGGGACTACTTCAACAAGTACTAATCCAGTATTTCTCTTTAACACATGCGGAGACTCGATACCCATTACTTTAATTTCATCTACAAATTACTGTCCTGATACTATCATAAAATATATTACCATCCATTGTCTTCCTGAGGTTACACAGTTTTCTACTTCTGCGCAAGGTGTTTGTCAAGAAGAAGACATGATTTTTTCTTCTGCTTATTCAGAAGGAGACACATTAGTAAACTATTGGGAGTGGAATTTTGGGGATGGGAATACCTCTTTTAGTTCTAATGATACAGTATTTTATTCTTTTGACACATGTTCAGTATCAGATTTCTATGTGGCAGAATATATTATTAGTGATTTAAATGGCTGTTCTGATACAGCAACAATAACTTTTA
>MDSV01180883.1_pt1 | contig 16527 bp, 9 predicted proteins | sample 810851 | NCBI WGS metagenome assembly MDSV01 (sample SAMN05326640, study PRJNA326480) | marine metagenome | isolation source: seawater | place: Atlantic Ocean: North East | collected 2012 | reverse complement strand
GTCGATGGTGTCATAGTACGTGTCAGGAATCTGTCCTAGGTTTCCTACTTCTTCTATGCCCTGTTGTATTTTTGCAAGATCGGTTTTAAGTTTTGTCACATAGTCTGTAGATTCTGTTAGTTGTTCACGTAACTTGCCTACTAAATGTTTGTGCTTGTCTCCTTGCAGTGATTGTTCACATGTTGGACATCTTTCTTGTTCTGCATACTCTAAGTCCGCTTCGGTCTTTTCTACTGTGCTTTCTGCTTTTGTAAAAGAATCCTCGTGATAGGCTTTCTCTTTTTCAAGACTCCTTAATGCAGTCTGCATTTCGTTATGTTTTTGTAATTTTTTATGTTTCTCGATCTCTATCTCACTGTCAACTTTTTCTAATTCTGCTATTGCTCCTTGGAAACTTTTTATATCATCCTGTTTCTGTTTTGCCCATGCATTTGATCTTATCTGTAGACTTTCTATTGATTCTTGTATTTTTGCATTTGATACCACTCTAGCATCTATTTTTAATTTTTCTTCGGTCAATAATTGTTTTGTTGCTTTTTGCTTTTCTTTCAATAAATCTGCTTTTTGTGACAGCAAAGTGATACCAAGCAACTGCTCGATAATTTCTCTTTGTTCAGCCTGCTTTGTAGACAGGAACGGTTGTGTGTACGTGTTCAATGCAATAATATTTTTAAACATCGAGTGAGTCATACCCATTAGTCTGTTTATTTCTATCTGTGTTTCTCTGTTTTCACCCTGTGCTTCGTTTGATTCTAAATTCTGTTCTATGTTGTTTGCATAGAATTTAAATATCTGTGGTTTTCTTCCTCTTTCGATAGTGTATTCAACATTGTTTTTAATAAACTTAACACTGACCAGCATTCCTTTCTCGTTGGTTTTGTTGACAAGATTGTCTCTTCTGATGTTTGTCAGGGCTTCACCAAAGAACACGTATGATAGTGCATTAATGATTGTTGTTTTTCCTGTCCCGTTTCTGGCACCTGCATCATCGCCACCTAAATCCATGTTCTCACCAATAACCAACACCAGACTCTTGTTGGAAAAATCTATTGCTTGGGCCTGATTACCCACGCTCATGAAGTTCTTTACTGTAAGTTCTTTAATCGTTAACATTCTTTTTTCTTCTACGTTTCTTTTTACCTAGGTTTTCTACAAATTCATATTCAGCCAGTGGTGTAGATAATGTGTTATCTTCCATCTGTTTCTTCCATCTATTATAACCTTTAAGCCATTCTGCCTGACTCATCGGTCTTGCGAGGAACTCGGATAGTGTTTCCCTTGTCCATGTTGGTTCTTCAAAATCTCCTTTGAGTGCTTTAATTAATTTCTTTTTACTAATTCTGGACATCTAGATCATTGTAAATTGCTGTTAGTACATTTTTGTCATAGACTTCCGAGTCAACTCCTTGTAGTTGCTTGATAACGATCTGATCTACACTATCAAATTTTTGCACTTCTACAAGTGGCTGTTGTGCGTTATCCACCTGTTCTGGTATTAGTTGTAGTTCTCGTAGTTCATATTTGTCTATGAATGTTTCCCTCACAAAGTTTGCTTCTTCGTAACTTATTTTTATGTCCAATGTGACTCTAACATACATTTTTGGTTTTAGATATTTGTCTGGATCTTCAAGTAGGTCACTAATTTTAATAGTAATGTATCTTGGCATATCGGGCCAATTTATGTACTTTGGCTCTCCGCCGTATTCAATTATCATCATTCCTCGATCATCATCCCAAGCGTCTGCGTAGTTGTGTGGGAAGGCGTTGCCCATGTATGTTACGTTTTTCATGTACTGTCTTTTGTGGAAGTGTCCAGAGAATACTTTACCACAACCTGCGAAATGATCAGTTTGTATCCCCCCAACATCTGGCATTTCTACCATTGCGTTCATTTTAAAGTAAGGCAATTCAAAGTGCCCGAACACATACTTCTGTTTCATTTTTTCAATTTTTTTCCATTCGTCTTGTACGACCCATGGTATGATTGCAACATCATCTTCCACGATCCACTCATTTACAATGTGTATGTTTGGGATATTCCTGATGTACTCCATCGAATTAATTTCTCTTTTATCTCTGTAATATAGATCGTGATTTCCCATGATCACATACACATTTTCAAATGCCGCACCAAGTCTTTCCATGTTGGACACTGTGTAGTTCATTGTGGAAACGTTTGTTGCTGATCTGTGGTGATGCCAATCACCTAGGAATATACAGGTTTCACATCCGTGTAGTTTTGCCTGTTCTACAAACCATTTGATAAATTCTTCACAGTCATCGTTGTGTATACGACTGTTGCCTTTTAATCCAAAGTGTATGTCAGTGAAACACGCTACTTTCTTAAAGAACATATATTACCATTTCTTTTTAACAACTGGTTTGTGATCGGTCATGTCTATTTTGTTCTTGAATTTTACCTCATCAAAATCATCCGAGACCAGTTTTCCTTTCTTCTTCAAGGTCTTGTTCAATTTCTTTAATGTGGTCTTGTTGACCTCATGCACGTCACCGTGTGCAGTCTTCATCCTTTTCTGATATGAAGGGCCTGCCGTCTCGTTCTCATTCTGTCTTGTGAAACTAGGCATCATTCCGTTGTACTCCAAAAGATCGTCCCTGATCGCTTGATTTTTCTTTTCAATGTTCAGTATCCTTGTGAATGAATTTGTTATCGCCGCCGTGTAGTATGCGAACGGATTGTCTGACTTGGACTCATCGAACTGTAGTCCTATCTGACTCAACTGCATCAAGGCCTGCGATTGCATCTCGTCGTTGTATGTGTATCCTCTCCAGTTGGCCCTTGTGCCATATCTCTCACACAACTTCATGTACATCATGGCCAGTTGATTGGTCATCTTACCATGGTCCACGGAGAAGTGTCCGTTGCTCATTCCTCCTACCCAGTGTGACTTGCCAACGCAAATCAGTTTGTTTTTTTTGTCAAATCTGTAGTGTTGGAAAGGTGGGAAGTTTACTTTCGAGTGATGATCCGCTGTGGTCTTTGGATTTTTTTTCCTCTGGTCGTCCATAGGTATGTGGTCAAACATCATGACCCTGAACACAAGATCGGTCTTTTCGATTTTCCTCGGTGGCACAGTGTAGTCCACTAGTTTTATCTTCTTCAGTCCCGCCGCCTTGGCCTCTTCCCATGCTTCCTGGGTCAATCGTTTGGCCTTGGCCTTACGTGCCTGTGCAACTGCACTTGCGTTGACTTTCTTTAAATTCTGCACTATCAAGTCATACTGTGAGTCCTCTGGGGTCACATATGAGCAATAGGTGTTCTTGCTGGCGTGTATTTGAGCCAACAGATCTCTGTTGTTTAGGTACTTGACTCTTTTCATAAATTCTCTACTTTATATTAATTGAAATGACCACAAACAGGCCTGTTGAATCGTGTCGTATGGTGAATTAAGTGTGCCTAGAATAATGCCTATAAATATAGTTTAAGTATACGAAATTTTACAAAGGAAAGCAACCATTATAATGGCATTTGGAGAAATAGGAAAAATAGTAAAGAACGTGGGAACGGGCATATTCAACAGGACCCTGGGCAGGCTCACAGGTGCCGGTATTTCCACGGACTCGAGGATAGTTCAGGCAAGGGCCAAATGGTCCGGACGTGGCGACAAGAAAGACTGGCGTGTGCGACTGCAAGTGCCAGATGGGCCGTTGACCAAGTTCTTTGATTTTGACAACAATCCCATAATGAAACCTTTGTCAGACGCAAAAGGTATTTTCTGGCCGTTGACACCAGCAGTGGTGATACAGCACTCCGCCAACTACAATGCCATGGACCAGGTACACAGCAACTATCCACACCAAGCATATCAAAACTCACAGGTCGATTCACTGAACATCATTGGTGAATTTCCAGTGCAGAATTCTGAGGATGCCAAGCACTGGGTGGCGACTGTGAATTTTTTAAGAACCGCAACTAAAATGTTCTTTGGTAACGAACAAGGGCTAGATGGCCTGAAAGGCAACCCACCTCCCATCATGCACATGTTTGGTTATGGAGATCACATGTTCAACAAAGTACCTGTGATAATAAACACTTTTAACGTTGAACTTAGACCAGGAATTGATTACATATCGACAAAGCAGACGCAAGTAGGCTATGGACAAGGAAGAGTTGATCCAACTTTGGTCGCCGCGGTCGAGGCCGGAGAATCACAGACATGGGCACCAACGCTGTCAAACATATCAGTGCTGGTTACTCCGATATACAGCAGAGAATCTATCAAGAAATTTTCTATGAAAAAATTTGTTAATGGAGAACTTAATGGTAAAGGAAGCAACGAGGTAGGATTCATTTAATGGCAAAGTATTCAAACACATCTCCATATTTCGAAACGGAACAGATTGCGAATTTCCTAGATGTACTAAATCCAAGAACTATCACAGCAGAGGACGATGATCAAAGTTATACCATAGAGAGAACTTATGCATACAGACCAGATCTGTTATCCTATGACTTGTATGGCACACCAAGGTTGTGGTGGGTATTTGCACAGCGTAACCCAGATCAGATAGAAGATCCCATCTACGACTTCAAGCCAGGAGTGACAGTTCAGTTACCTAAGAAAGAGAACTTGCTTAAAGACTTGGGGATATAACCTATGGCCTTACCAGTAGACGCCTACACTAACGCGGCTTACGCCAGGAAGCAAAGTATTAAACAACTTCCGCTTGACCCCGATCCTAATGTGTTGCACAAATTTGCATCTTACAACACTTTGTTTACACTGTCAGCATTGAGCACTAGGGAGATACGTAATCCTAAACTATTTTTCCAAGGAAAACCACACGACATAATAGCACAGAGTGGTGGAATAGGTGCTACTGCTAACAACTTCAAAGGCCCGCCAAGCGAACAAGGCAACAGATTCTCAGAAGAAACTAAAGGAACTATTGCAAGGAGTGCCGCGGTGCGAGATGGGTTGAACAGGAGCACAACAGAATTTTTAAAAAACAACGATCTTTATTTTAGTAATGTCGAGATGACGTCAATACCGGGACTCAACGAGAAAAGACGTCTTACCAGTGTAACCAACATAACAATGGAGTTGATGGAACCAAGTGGTATAACCCTGATAGAAAAAATTAAAGCGGCCGCGGCCAACAACGGTTTCTTGGACCACCTGGATGCTCCCTACATGCTGACAGTGGAATTCAAAGGGTTCGATGAAATGGGCCGAGACGTAAAAATGAACACAGATTTTATAAAAAGGGTGATTCCTATAAAATTAATAACCATGGACATAGACGTCAATCAGGGCGGATCTTACTACAACATAAAAGCGATACCGTACAATGAATTTGCTTTGACAAACAACTTCATGTATCCCAGGACCAGCGGTAGTTTGAGATCAACAAACCTCACCTTCAAAGACGCTGTGCATGATCTACAGAAGACTCTCAATGATCAAAATGAACAAGAGAGAGAAAGTAAGTTCAACCAGTTTCCAGACAAGTATGAGATCTCAATAAACGAAGAACTCGATCCCGAACAACAACTTTCTTACGATCTCCTGGCACAGGTGGGAATGACGCAGACAAATGAATTATCAGCGCCTGGCGAAGAATCGTTCACTATGGAATTTATAAAATTTACATCTAGCACTAGTTTATTAATGCTATTAGAAAACTTGATGAAGACCCATCCAAAGTATGGTGCAAAAAGTTTTGACGAGTGGAGTACTGCTGTCAACATAGCGGGAACAGATGCATTCAACCCAAACAACGCATTGTCTACATACTTTAAGTATTTCAGGATTCGGACAAGTATTGAACCCACCCAGAACTTTGACGAGATACGTCAAACAAATGCAAAGATCATAAAAATCGTAGTTGAACCCTATTACATCAGTGCATACAATCTAGCCACCGCTGGCATACACCAAGATGCAAATTATAAAACATACGTTGCCAAAGCATACAACTATATCTTCACTGGAGATAACCTAGACATACTGAACCTTGACATAAACTACAAGGTTGCCTATTATCAATCACGTCTTAAAGATCTTGAGGCGAACGACAGTAGAACTTTTTCCAACAGCAATAGTGCTCAGAGTGAGCCAACAGGTACTCCTAGCAACACGAAAAAACCTGATAACTTAGGGCTCCTTCCTTTGAAAAGCGAAACGGGTTTGTATAAATCTACAACAGATGGTAGGACAGGCAAGGGCGATAACAGGCTGGATCAATTTTTTGATGCCATTACAAATCCACAGGCAGACATGGTTGTAGTAAACATGGAAATATTAGGTGATCCCGCGTGGATGGGAGTAAGTCAATACGTCCCAGCAACACCCGAGAATTCAAATGGCAGTTCTAGAGACAACAACATAGACTTCTTCAGGGGTGGCGTGAGCACCAATATTTGGAATCCCGATATGAAATGTTTCAACTATGATGTGGCAGAGCCCATAACCAACTTAACATTTAAAACACCACAAGACTTCAATGATAATACTGGTGTGTATGAACTGTCATCAGATCAACGGGCAGTGTTCTCAGGTCTTTACCACGTGACCCAGGTGCAACATAGTTTTACTGACGGGAAATTCACGCAGACATTGACAATGGTGCGTTTCAACAACCAAGATAGGCCTGTGACACAGACAACCAATGAAAAAATTGTCAAGAGAAACGGGGTGGTAACTAGTGCTAAGAATCCAATACAGATGTCACGTGACAACGAGAACATTTGGAAAATTAGAGAAGACGACGGGATGGCATAATGGCAGGCAGAGATTACTTAAAGGGACATTCATCAACAAGTAAGGCACCAGGAACAGACAAATCCTGGGCAGGCAGTGAGTCCGGTCCATACATAGGTGTGGTCAAGAACAATGTAGACCCGTTGAGAATGGGAAGACTGCAGGTAAACATTCCTGCCATGAGCAAAACAGCAGATCCAATTAGTGGAAACCTTATAACATGCGAATACCTTGCACCTTTCTATGGTGCCAAGGATGTGAGATACACTATACCCGGGTCAACTAGTTACGAGGACAGCCAGCACAGTTATGGTTTCTGGGCGGTACCACCGGACATTGGAACAAGGGTATTAGTGATACTCGCAGAAGGCAAATTGGAACAGGCGTTTTGGATAGGCTGTGTCCAAGATCCCGTGACCAATCATATGATTCCAGGAATAGCGGCCAGCACCGCAACACACGACAGTCTTGACGGCACATTTGAAGGACCAGATGCAGGTGGGCAGAAAGACAAACAGTCAACCTACGGAACAAAAAATGTACCCGCAGGTGAAGTCAACAGGACCGATGCACGAGCTAACCCTGCCACCAACTACGATAGTTTAAAAAAACCTATACACCCATTTGCCGACCTACTCTTAGATCAAGGACTGTCCGCTGATGAGGTAAGAGGAACTACAACCAGTTCTGCTAGACGGGAAACACCTAGCAGTGTTTTTGGTATTAGTACGCCTGGACCCAAAGACACAACTACAAGACAACAATATGTAGGAACCAAAGATACAAGGAAGCAAGATTACGTCACGAGGAAAATTGGTCATACTTTTGTAATGGACGACGGTGCCGAGGACGGTTCGAACCAACTGACGAGATTGAGGACGGCATCAGGACATCAACTGTTGATGCACGACACCGAGGGTGTGGTGTACTTGGCTAATGGTTCGGGTAAAGCATTCATAGAGATGGATAAAAACGGAAAGATAAGCATATATTCAGACAAGGGCATAGACATAAGGGCAGAAGGCGATTTCAATCTACACGCAGATGATAATATAAACTTCCATGCAGGAAAGAAAATCAAATTTACGGCCGAGGAGAATGTGGTGCTAAACGCTGAGGAATATGTGTACGTGATGGGAGAGTCTGGTATTATAAGTGCTTCACAAAATGGTGTTATACAAAACTATGCCAAGACAGCCATAACCTCACACACCCCAGGACAACAACTGCATGGTGCTACAGGTGAGTTCCACTTACAAGGTAGCCAGGTACATTTCAACAAACCAATGGGAAGACCAGGATCAGGCGGAGGAACCAGCATATCAGATTGGGGTCCTAGTTGGTTGAAACCAACAAGCGTCAAAGTAGGAATAAAGGAAACAAAAAAACAAGATGTGATCGCACAACAACCTATATTGAATGGTAAACCCAACTACGAGAAAGTAAAAGTTAAAACCACTGTAGAAGGCTTTGTGACACACGAGCCTTACACAAGACCAGCGGGCGGCAGAGACAAGGACGATATAGCATAGAGTAAATACAATATATGGCATACGGAGATTCAGGATCAGGAGCAGGTGGCTTATCAAACAAGTCCGTTACCTTCAAGGGTTTTAGTTCACGTGCGGACAAGCAGAACTTTAAACTTTATGACTTTGAGGTTGCCAAGCAGGACCTTATTAACAGATTGAGTGTGCGTAAGGGCGAGAGGGTTGAGAACCCAGAGTTTGGCACTATAATATACGATGCCATATTCGAACCGTTTACAGAGTCATTGAAAGACGCTATTGTTGAGGACGTCACAGCCAATCTAAATGCAGATCCAAGGATAGCCACAGAAGAAATATTGGTAACAGAAGCGGACAAGGGCATAGCCATACAGGCAACTATAAACTACGTTCCCCTTAACATCACTGAGAAATTGCGATTTAACTTCGACGAGAACTCACTTCTGCGTCTATCTTAATATACGCACATTTTCTAACACATAAATACCGTTGTAATTACAATGGCTACCACAGACAGACAAAATAGATTATTAGTTGCGGAAGATTGGAGAAAGATCTACCAGGCCTTCCAACAGGCAGATTTCAAATCTTACGATTTTGAAACCCTAAGAAGAACGATGGTGGCATATCTCAAAGAGAACTACCCAGACGACTTCAATGATTTCGTAGAAAGTTCTGAATACGTTGCACTGATAGATCTAATAGCGTACATTTCACAGGCGCTATCTTTCAGGGTTGACTTGAACGCAAGGGAAAATTTCCTTGAAACAGCAGAGAGAAGGAATTCAGTACTTAGGTTAGCCAGGCTGATTAACTATAACGCGAAGAGAAACCAGCCAGCCACAGGTTTGCTGAAGATAGATTCCATATCAACTACCCAGGACGTGACAGATAGCACAGGAACTAATCTCGCTAACAGCAATATTATATGGAATGACAGTGCTAATGCAAACTATAGAGAACAATTCACGGCCATACTGAATGCGGTCAACCAAACAGGACAACTATTTGGCAATCCAAGAGAATCAGGAACAATTGGTGGTATCGACACAGAAGTTTACACCCTTAGTTCAAATCAGTTAGATCTTCCTATATTCAATTTTGTTAAATCAGTGGGCGGCATATCTAGATCGTTTGAGATAGTACCCAGCACGATAACAGGTTCGGATACAATTTACGAGGCAGATCCAATTCCAGGCTCTGGCCTGACCTACACATACCGAACAGATGGTTCTGGTGATAGTTCCAATAACACAGGTTTCTTTTTTCTTTTCAAGCAAGGAACAATCCAAAATCGAGAGTTCACAATTGACACATCGGTTACAAATTACATTAGAAGTTTAGACACACCTAACATTAATAATTCGGATGTTTGGCTTTACAAGTTAGATCAGTTTGGACAAATAGCAGAAGAGTGGAGCAAGGTTCCTTCATTGTCTGGAAATAATGCAATTTACAATTCATTATCAAAGACAGAAAGAAACACCTACAATGTTGTTACAAAAAATAATGACACAGTGGATCTTGTGTTTGGTGATGGAAACTTCTCTAACATACCATTAGGAAGTTTTAGGTCCTACTTCAGAACAAGCGACAATGCCAAGTACGCAATACAATCATCAGACATGCAGAACGTACAATTAAGCGTGCCTTACACAGATGCCAACGGTGCACAACAGTCATTGTCAATGAGTATTAGTCTGAAAGCAAGTGTTTATAATTCAGCGGCCACTGAGTCGAATGATTCTATAAAGGAAAAAGCCTCACAGGTGTACTACTCACAGAACAGGATGATTACAGCAGAAGATTATCAAGTTGTTCCGCTATCTGCATCACAGGAGATTGTAAAGGTAAGATCGGTCAATAGGTCAGCGTCTGGAATATCCAGGGCAAAAGAAGTTTTAGATCCGACGGGTGCCTATTCAAACGTGAACGTGTTTGCAGAGGACGGTATAATTTACAGAGAAGAATCTATACAGCAATTCACATTTCAATGGAACAACAAAAGTGACATACAGTCCACTATTGATCTATCTGTCGAGTCGAAATTAAAAGAGGCATACGCTAGGCAGTTCTATTATCTGAAATATGATGCCAAGGATGCGAGCACACTTACAGCAACATGGAATTCAACATCGACTTCAACAAACACAAACACAGGTTACTTTACGCAGGCGGGTGCATTGGTTATAGGTGATTTTGCCACATCCAATTTAAAATTTGCTAAGACCGGAGCATTGGTCAAGTTTACATCTCCAGACACCAGGGAGTTCAAAAATGGAACTTTGGTTACGGCAGGCACTGACGAAGCAGAGGACAGAATATGGGCTAAGATAGGTGCTGTCGAGGGGGATGGCGCTAATGGTGGAACAGGTAACCTAGAATCAGGCCTGGGTCCTGTCACTTTGTCAAACATCGTGCCACAAGGTGCTGTGATAAATGCAATTATTCCAAATTTGACAACGTCATTCAGTACAGCTCTAGAAGCCGACTTATTAAGACGAATAGAAGCATACGAGGATTTTGGACTGAGGTATGACATAACCACAGAGACGTGGAAGGTAATCACCGCCACAAACCTAAGTGCAAGTTCTATTTTTAGTTTGAATGACACTGGATCAACTACAGGCACAAATGCTGACGCAAGTTGGTGGTTCAAATTCACGAATGACGGAAACACATACACTGTGCAGTACAGGAAACTAGACTACATATTCGAATCTGAAGCACAAAATAAATTCCATTACGATGTTGAAGAAAAAATTTACGATTACAAAACAGGCAAAAGTGTCAAAGACATCGTCAGGATACTTAAAACAAACAGTATTGTTTCAACTGGTAACAGCATAGGCTACCCAATAACATGGCAGGTCACCGATGTAGTAACAGAGTCTGATGGATTCAGAGACAATAGGAAAGTGAAAGTAGGCTTGTTTGACAACGACGACGACGGCGTGGTTGATAACCCTGAAATATTTGATATATTTGTTGAACCCACAGTGTCGGAATCTACGAAATTTGTATTCTTTGAAAAATACACTTCCTATGACAACATTGAGAGGTTCAGGCCATATGCCTCAACCAATTTCGTTGTCAGTGAAAACGAGACAGACATCAACTTGAACACAGCCAGTTACACGGATGGACAGTTGTTTTATTTCTATGCTCAAGACGAGGATGTCATAAAAAAATACAGTGCAACAACTAACACATTGTCAACAAGCACAGATTACATTGCAAGAAAAGGTAGGAGTTCAATAAACTTCCAATACAAACACCACGCAGGTCAAGAAACAAGGATAGACCCAAGCGTGTCAAACATCGTTGACGTGTACATGTTAGAAAGAACATACGATAACCTATATAGGATTTGGTTGCAGGAAGATGGCACAAAACCATCTGTGTCAACGTCGGATCAATTGAGGATAAATTACGCAGGCGCACTAAACCCATTGAAATCATTGTCGGATCAGATAATCTATCATCCTGTGAAATACAAAATACTTTTTGGTAAAAATGCAGACGAGGAATTACAGGCAACATTTAAGATTGTGAAAAATCCAAAAACAAACATCTCAGATGCTGTGATCAAGACAAGGGTCGTAGCCGCTATAAATGAATACTTTGCTTTGGACAACTGGGATTTTGGAGATACTTTTTACTTTACAGAACTAACCGCGTACATACACAAGCAACTAGCACCAGACTTGTTGACCGCTGTGATTGTACCAAATCAATCAGGACAGAGTTTTGGGTCTCTTTTCCAGGTGGATTCAGCGGCGGACGAAATTTTCATCAGTGGGGCCACCGTTGATGATGTGACAACAATAACAGCACTTGGAGCCAACCAATTGGTTGCATCGGGGAATGTGGTCACATCAACGTCAACTGCCACAACCAACACCACAACAGGATCAGCAGTGTCAGGCTCTACTACAACAGGTTCCGGTTCAAGCACCGGCAGTAGTGGATCAGGATACTAATGGCTGATAACACAACAAACTCATCAACAAATAACGAAGTTGTAAAGCAAGGTACAAACGAGTACAGACGTACTGTACAGCACCTTCCTGCTTTCTATAGAACAGATTCCAATCAAAGATTCCTATCAAGTACACTCGACCCTTTGGTGCAGAAAGGTGCGTTAGAGAGGTTAGATGGATTTATAGGTAGGCAGGACGCTTACACAAGAGAAGTTACAGACAGGTATCTACCTGCAACAAGTAGGGACAGAATGGCCTACCAACTAGAGCCCGTAGTAACATACACAACCAAAGACACAGTATCTGTTAATCCTGAGGACCAGGTAAAGTTCACTGGAACCTATGATGATTACATTAACCAGATAAAGTATTTTGGTGGAAAAGTTAACAATCATGACAGGCTTAACAAGGAAACTGTCTACAGTTGGAACCCAGCGATAGACTATGATAAGTTGGTCAACTACAGAGAATACTATTGGATGCCAGCCGGGCCTGGATCAATAGAAATAGATACAGTTGGTCCTTCGGCGGTGGTCGAATATTCAGTTGAGAATTTACTCAAAGGTGCTTACAATTTTACGCACAGGGAGAATGAGAATAATCCAGAACTAACACTTTACCGAGGCAACACTTACAAATTTAACGTAAACGCCAAGGGGCATCCGTTCTATATCATGACGGAGCCGTACAAGGATGGTTCAACAAATTTATTCTATACGTCGGGCGTGACCAATGCAGGAGCCGATGATGGTACAGTGACATTTGTGGTCCCAACAGACGCCCCTGACATCCTGTACTACCAGTGTGGCAACCACGACGCCATGTACGGTATACTTCAGATAAAGACTGCATCAAGCACTACAGTAATTAATGTTGAGGATGATATCGTAGGAGTCAAAAATTACAGTCTGCGGACTTTAGATCTTTCCAACGGCATGAAGATCAAATTTAAGAACTACAACGTTGCATCCGCGTACCAAGACAAAGAATACTATGTTGAGGGTGTGGGGGATGCAATTACATTGACAGACGTGGATGATTTAATTACTCCTGGTAGTTATGCCACAGAGACGACTGTTTTGTATGATTCAGTAGGCTATGATTCCAGACCGTATTCCAAAGCATATTACACTCCGGATACACAGGATTATATTACAATCAAGAGGGATTCACTGGACCAAAATGCTTGGTCTAGGTACAACAGATGGTTCCACAGGTCAGTGATCGAAGCCACGGCAGAGGTCAGTGGATTCACGCCGACACTTAACGAAGACGACAGAGCAAAAAGACCCATCATAGAATTTGATTCGGGACTTGCATTGTACAATCATGGTACTGTAGCGAAGAGATCTGTGACCTTGTATGACACAGTCACGACAGATGCTTTCGATGAGGTGGTAGGCCAAATAGGTTATATCATTGACGGTGTAACATTGTCTCAAGGCATGCGGGTAATTTTTGCCGCAGACCCGGACCCAACCGTTAAAAACAAGATTTATGAAGTGAACTTTGTGACAGCAGGGGATTCAACACAAGTAATTAACTTGACAGAAGCCTCAGATGCCACGCCGGCAAATAATGATTCGATCTTTATTGAATTTGGAACAGCGAACCAAGGAAAAACTTTCTATTACGACTCCACAACAGAGAAATACGAAGACGCACAACAGAAAACCGGTGTCAACCAGCAACCATTGTTTGCCATGTTCGATGAAAGCCACACAAGTTTTGCTGATTCAACAACATATCCAAACTCAACATTCGTAGGAGCAAAGGTATTCGAATTTGCCACTAGTGATACAGCAACAACTGATACAGTGTTGGGAATAAAAGTAAAATACAACACTGTGAACAACATTGGAGATATCGTCTTCGAGTCAGATCACACATCAGGGACATTCACATACAGAAGCGGTACAACAACAGTAACCAAGAAACTTGCAGAAGGACATCTACATTACACTACAGGCAGGTCGACTCACAATTCTAGGAGTGCATGGATAAAAAGGACTACAGAAAGCAAACAGCGTGTTATCCGGACCTTTATTGTAGATGCAAAAGAGAAAAAATTGTTCCCGATAGACTTTTACAAAGATTCAGCCGACTTGGCTGACCTCGAACTATCTGTATCTGTGAACAACACAAGGCAAGCAATTACCACAGATTACACCCTGGTAAACGGAACAAAAAACAGGTACGTGAAGTTCAATAAGGATCAAGAAGTAAATGATCAAATAAGGATAGCAGGCTACAGTAGTGCAGACAAAGTCGACGATAAAGGAATATACGAGATACCTGAAAACTTGTCAACAAATGCTGAGAACGAAGCACTCGGCACATTCACATATGGACAGGTATTGAATCACGTCAAGGACATACTTGACAGAAATCAGGAGGTCACAGGTGCAGTGCCCGGTGTCTCGAATCTAAGGGACAAACCAGATGCAAGGCTTAAAGGCGGTAGCATACATCAGCACGAAGGACCTTTGTTGCCGGCCATATTCAACCTAATAGATCAAGAATCAAATTTTATTACCGCTGTTGACTATGTCAGTCAAGAATACGAGAAATGGTACAATGCTTTTTTGACCCACGCAACAGGCACAGCATACGAAGGTGTTGCATCTGACAGAGTAGACGAGATAATCACGGCGATCAATCTAGGACGTAACAGCAGTTTCCCATTCTACTATGAAGATATGTTAGGTTGGGGAGAAAATGTATCTACAAGAACATACACAGTGCTGGGATCATCACAAGTCGATTACGCTTTAGATTCACAACAAGATATCACACAGTTGAGTAACAGAGCAGTGTACGTCTATCTAAATGGCACACAATTATTACTGGGCACAGATTATACTTTCAGCACAACAGATGACAGTATAAACATAACAAAAACTCTGGCAGAGGGAGACAAGATTGTAATTAAAGATTACGCTGACACAACAGGCAGTTACATGCCACCATCACCAACAAAATTAGGAATGTATCCTAAGTACACACCTGAAACTTTCACAGATACCACGTACATTACAGATACCGCGGTAATAAGAAAACATGACGGAAGTATCATCAAAGCATACGGTGACGAACGTGATGACCTAATATTAGAACTTGAGAAAAGAATATACAATAACCTTAAAACAACTTACGATGCAACACTATTGGACATCCACGATGTGTCACCGAGTGCATTCAAAACAACGGAATACACCACTACAGAAATAAATGATGTTATGGGCACTGATTTCTACAAATGGTCAGGAAGATACAACGTGCAATATATCAATAACACTGCTTTTACCGAGGGTTCCCCTTTCACATACAACTATGCTAGGTCTACGGACAAGTTGACTAATGGAAAAATGGCAGGACACTGGAGAGGTGTTTACAAATACTTCTATGACACAGATGCTCCTCATATCAGACCATGGGAGATGTTTGGGCATACTGAAAAACCAACCGACTGGGAAGACACCTACGGTGCGGCACCATACACATCTGGCAACAGTGTTTTATGGAACGCCATTGCTACAGAGACAGGAAGATATGGCAAGCCAGGCATAGAATCCTACCTACCTGTTGACGCTTCAGGAAACTTATTAGATCCACTGGCGGCCGGACTTGTATTGAATTTAGACGTACCGGGTAGGCGGAACGCTTGGAAGTTTGGAGATCATGCACCAGCAGAAACTTCCTGGAGGAGATCTAGTTCATATCCGTTCAGTGTGATAAAAGTATTAGCTCTTACAAAACCTGCAAAATTTTTCTCTATCCTGTTTGATCCTTCAAGATTAAGCACTAACGTGTCAGGTAACCAAGTTGATTCAGATACATCAGTCAGAAGAACTTTAGCAACTGCCAAATATCATTTAGAAACATCTACAGACAACACTTCAGGCGTAACCACGAAGTACCTTACAGCGGGTTACCAACCAATCATAGTGAATTATTTGATTGCAAGGAATTTAGATCCAAAAACTTTCTATTATGACAAAATGAAAGACATCACAGTACAACTCGGATACAAATTAGGAGGATTCACAGACAAGGACAATATTAAAGTTCTCACCGACAGTGTGTCTCCAGGATCAACGTCTGGTTCAAAATTTGTGCCTGATGAAAATTACAAGATACTTTTCAGGTCCTCTAATCCTGTTAACAGTTTTTACTACAGTGGTGTACTGATAGAAAGAAACACAGATACAAGTGAAGACGGTTCGACTTTGTTAGGAGGTTTTAAGGTGCTGGGTTACAGCACAGCCAAACCCTACTTCAATTTCAATTATCCAGTGAAAACAACAGTGT
>MDSV01054770.1_pt1 | contig 16529 bp, 13 predicted proteins | sample 810851 | NCBI WGS metagenome assembly MDSV01 (sample SAMN05326640, study PRJNA326480) | marine metagenome | isolation source: seawater | place: Atlantic Ocean: North East | collected 2012 | reverse complement strand
TTTGTTTCGCACCAAAAGTCTATCTCTTACTTGCCTAAAACAAGAAGAGTTGAATCGTTATCTTTGAGCTTAAAAACTTCACAAGAGGAGTTATTTGAATTTCAAATTACGCCTAAGGTGAATATGTTTATGTGTGGTTTAGGGTACATGCACCCTGATTGGGGCCATGGTCAATACAAAGGAGAATTGGAAACTCACTACGATACCTATGATTTGAGTGATGATCCTCAAGATCCGCCATTTCTTCATGTTCAATCTTTATGCGAAGTAAAGCTTAAGACTCCAGAAAGTGAACTTCAAGGCCGAGGAGTTTTAGAACAATTATTTTTAGGACCTCACGAACCTAGTGGGTTTAAGGATCTTTTCGATAAACCTTAAAAATGCCTGTTTCTGCCGAAAAAAATTTTCACAAAAAATTATCAATTTTTAAAAACTGGCTTGAAACGAAGGAGCGCTATAAGAAACAAAATATTTCTATCCAGCCGCACGAATCTTCAGAAGCAAGCGGTTTTTCAAACGAAACTTTTTCATGCAAAGTATTTGGGAAAAATATTGATGAGGACATAGTCTTAAGAATTAAGCCAACTGGCTTTCAAGTATTTCCTGAATACGATCTCGGTTTGCAAGTTGAAATCATGGAGCAATTAAAAAAATTAAACTTTCCTGTTCCGGAAATTTTATTTTCTGAACAAAATGATGAAATTATTGGATCAGAATTTTATGTAATGAAACATGTCAAAGGAGAGGCGCCTTCGGATAATCCACCTTATCATATGGATCCTGATGGCATGATGGGGAAAGCTTCTCCAGATCAAATTAGATCAGTTTGGTTAGGTTGGTTAGAAAACTTAGTATCTTTTCATAAAATAAACTATGAGGATTTAGAATTAACTTTAATTGATAAAAGAAAGAACGAAAGCTCTCATCTTCAGTCTGATCTTCAATATTACAAATTATTTATGGAATGGGGCATGGATGGAGAAGTAAATGAGTTTCTAGAAGAGGTTTTTCAATGGTTATCTGAAAACCTCCCTGCTAATCAAAATCCAAAAAAACTTTGTTGGGGAGACTCAAGAATAGGAAATGTTCTCTTTGAAAACTTTCAGGTAAAGAGTTTGCTTGACTGGGAGATGGCAACCATTGGAGATCCATTGTGCGATTTAGCTTGGGGGCTTACAACCGATGACGTCAGTAGCCATGGATTAAATATTGAAAAGCTTTCAGGCTCAATTTCAAATCAAGAGGCAATCAAATTTTGGGAAAATAATACTGGCTATTCAGCCGATAATTTCTCTTATTATCGAATTTTATGTCTATTTAAATTTTCTGTAATTATGATTAGAGTTGCAAAAAAATTAATTCATAATCAAATAATGCCTTTAGATAGTGACTTCCATGTAAATAATCATGTATCAAATTACTTGAGACAGGAATTTAATGAAAAAAATTAGAATAGAAAAGCAGATAAAATGTTCAGCTGATTCGCTTTGGGAGCTTTTTTCAGACGTAACAAGATCCGATTGGGTGCCTTTTGCAAATGAAATTATTCTTGAAAATGACGTAAGAACTTTCAAAATGGATGGCGTTGGAGAAATTAAGGAAAAAATCATTGAAAAGGATCAGGCTAATAAATCTTTGACTTATAGCGTCATAAAGTCTCCTGCGCCTTTGAATCACCACATAGCCAAAGTTACAGTTTTTGAAGACAATAACTTTTCAAAACTAGTTTGGACCTCTGAAGTTGAGCCAGATGAGTTTGAGAAATTAATTGCAGATGGAATGGAATCATCCATCGAGATGATAAAAAATATTCTTGAATAACCTACAATACGAAAAAGATTTTTTATACATGAAATTGGCTTTGGATGAGGCTAAATTGGCTTATTCCAAAAAAGAAGTTCCGGTTGGGGCAGTCTTAGTCAAAGATGATAAAGTAATCTCTCGTTCGCATAACAAATCAATAAGCAAAAATGATCCTTCTGGTCACGCAGAAATGAATGTGCTGAGAGATGCAGCAAAAATAATGGATAACTATAGACTCAATGGAGCGAGTCTCTACGTTACTTTAGAACCTTGTTTAATGTGTTTTGGAGCATGCATTCATGCTCGTATAGATAGATTAATATTTGCAACAGAAGACAAAAAATCAGGAGTAGTCATTAATAATTTAAATCTAAAAGAGCAAAGTTTCTTTAACCATAAAATTTTAATTTCAAGCGGAATCCTTGCCATTGAAAGTTCTGAATTATTAAAGAAATTTTTTCTAGAAAGGAGAAATTAAATTTTAAATTCAGTCCAAACTGGAGCATGATCGGAGGGCTTTTCCATACCTCTTATTTCGTAATCTATTTCAGATTCAATTGCTATATCTAAAAGAGGTTTTGTTACCCATAGATGATCAATTCGCAAACCTCTTTTTGGATTATCATTAAATCCTTTACTGCGATAATCAAACCAACTGAACTTATCATTAGAATTTGGGAAAAATTTTCTGTAAGAATCAAAAAATCCCCAAGTTTTTATTTTTTCTAGCCATTCTCTTTCCTCAGGCAAAAAACTACATTTTCCAGTTGCGAGCCATCTTTTTCTATTTTTTTCTCCAATACCTATATCAATATCTTCTGGAGAAATATTTAGGTCTCCCAAGATAATAATATTATCTTCAGGAGTAAAATTTTCATTTAAATAGATCATCAGATCTTTAAAAAACTTCTTTTTATATGGAAATTTTTTTGGATGATCTCTGCTTTCTCCCTGAGGGAAATACCCATTTATAATAGTAACTTCTTGAGCAGAAAATTTATGTCTTGATGAAATTAACCTACATTGAGCATCTTCTTTATCTGTAGGGAAGCCTATTTGAAAATCTATGGGCTCACATTTATAAAGGGTCGATACGCCGTAATGTCCTTTTTGACCATTAATTATGGCTTTGTAACCCAGTTCGTTTATGCTTTCTATAGGATAATTCTCATTATCTACTTTTGTCTCTTGTAGGCAGATAATGTCTGGAGAGTGTCTGTCAATTAAAGCGCTCATCTGGTGTAACCTTGCTCTTAAGCCATTTACATTGAAAGAAAAAATTTTCATCTATAGTATGAGTTAGAAAGCCTTTTTGGCTTATTAAAATTTATTTGATCAATCAGAATTCTAGCAGCTTCTTCTAGAACCATGTTCTCAGAAAATTCATTTAGTTCCTCAGGATCAGCATCTAAAAACTCTTGGAAATTTAAATAGGGCTTTAAACCAACGGAAACTCTGAATCTATTTTCAATGAATAGTCTTTTTTCTTCTTGCGCCTTTTTTTCAGATTTTCTTACCAAATAATTTACAGGAATTAATTTTTTATCCAATTCATTCTTAATTTGAATTTTTTGATCTTTGATGTACTCATTTAAATTGGAATCGGATACTCTTTTTTTTGAGAAACTTTGAATCATCTCAATATTTGAAGTTGAATTGAAAGGTTTATACTCTAAAGATGAAATATCGTCATATGGAAGAGAGTTTTCAAGAGCCATTTCTCCAACTTCTTCACTATTAAAAACATAAGGCAAATTAATATCAGGAATTACTCCTAAATTTTGGGTGCTTTTTCCGGAGACTCTATAAAACTTCTGTTCCGTGAACTTTATTTGTCCATAAGAAAGGTTTTCTAGTCTTTGAACTGTCCCTTTACCGAAAGTATTTGAGCCGACAATTAATCCTCTTTTGTAATCCTGAAAAGCTCCTGCAAGTATTTCTGAAGCTGAAGCGCTTAATTTATCCACTAATATCATTACCGGCCCTTCATAATTTTGAATTCCTCTAGTATGACCCAAAGGCTGAATCGAGCCATTAGACTCCATTACTTGAACGATACTTCCCTTTCCAATAAAAAGCTTTGCAAGCGAGTAAGCTTCATATAATGAACCACCCGAATTTCCTCTCAAATCAAGAATTACCCCATCCACTTGTTCTTCTTTTAACTCTCTTAAAAGGTTCCTGACGTCTTTTGAACTACTTTTATAGTTAAATTGATTTTTACTAAATGCATCGAAGTCCATATAAAAAGCAGGCAAATCTATAACTCCAATATTGTAGGATTTATTCGGCCTGAATATCTCTACTTTCTTTTTCTTTGCTGCCTGATCTTCTAGTTTTACCAATCCTCTGGTGATTTCAATCACTCTGCCTAAGACATCATCTGAAGAAGAATTAGGAATGACTTCAAGTTTAACTTTGGTGTTTTTTGGACCTCTAATGAGCCGAACCACCTCATCAATTCTCCAATCTCTTACATCTTCTATGTCATTTTCTGGTAGAGAGGCTACTCCTACAATTTTGTCATTTACCTTTAAAAGTCCTGATTTTTCAGCAGGCCCTCCTGGAATTAACCTAACTATTTTTGTTATTCCATCTTCTGTGGACAATATTGCTCCAATACCCTCAAGAGAAAGGCTCATGTTTATCTCAAAGTCCTCTTGAGATTTTGGAGACAAATAATTTGTATGAGGATCATAAAGAGAGGTAATTGAATTTGTATACAATGAAAAGATATCGTCTGACTTAATTCTTTTCAGACTTTTAACTCTATTTTTGAGTCTTTTGAGAAGTTTTGACTTAGAGTTTTTAAAATCTTTATTTGATAAATGGATATTTATAAACTCGTTTTTAATTAAAAGAGCATGATAATTTTTGATGGCATCTAAAGAATTGAATCTTTTTTTATCTTCTCTACTTTTATCAATGAATTCAGTTGTATTTAAGTCGTTCGAATAATTTATCAAATTAACTACGTCTATTTGATAGTTAATCAATTCAAGTGATCTATTAGAGTAATTTTCGTAAATTTTAAATATTTCATCTAAGTTATAAATATTCTTAAATTTAGCCGAATACGAACTAATTTCTTTAGCAGTTAATATAATTTTTTCCTTATCTAAATTTGCCAAAAAGTTATCCGCTACTTTCTGATCATTTATGTCAATATTTTTTTTAAAATGATTTCGGTCAAGAATTTCGATGATTTCACCTACAACCTGACTATATTCATTTTTTACTTCCAGAGATTCTTCACTCGCGAGAAAAAGCGAAGCGAGCGAGAAAATTAAGAGAGCAAGAAATTTATTTGATTTTAATAACATCGACTTAATCTCTATTAGAGAGCAATAGGTCCTTTTCCATCCATAATGAATTTATCCATTCTTTAAATTCGGACCTCAATAACTGGTTATCTAGTAAATTAGTATCTAGAAATTTTTTTGGAATTTTTATTTCTTTAATAATAATTTTTGCTGAATTCATTCTTCCACACAGATAATCCCAAAAACTTCTTTTTTTTGAATCAAATTGAATTGTAAAATCAATTAAAGAGTCAATTTTGCTTACAAGGCTTAAAGCTGTTGCCAAACCACCTTCTTTAGGCTTTAAAAGATTCTTAAAGGGGCTATTTTGGTTATGGTATTTTTTAGGTGTAAATCTTGTTCCTTCGGCAAAACTAAATACAGTCACAGGATAAAGAACGTAATGTTTTAATGCTCTTTTCATTTCTTTTATATCCTTTCCCGCTAGCTTAGGATTTTTCTCTAATTGTTTTTTTGTATATCTTTTTAAAAAAGGCATATCCAAAGCCCACCAAGAAAGACCTATAACTGGAACGTAAATAAGAACATATTTCATAAAAAATTTAAGCATAGGCATCTTTCTGTTAGTAATGTCTTGCAGGATAAAAATGTCTGCAAATGATTGATGATTTGAGGTTGCTATTGTCCAGCCATCAGATTTAATATTTTCTTTTCCTATAATTTGCCATTTCGGATTGTGCAAAGCCTTTACCCAAATTTTATTTGTGAAAATCCACAGTTCACCTACTTTGATAATAAATTTAGTGAACAATACTTTTAAGGCTGTTATGGGCAAGAAAAATTTTATTATTCCTAAGGGAATTAACAAACATGACAAGATAACTGTGTTCAATACCAAAATAGTAATAGAAGTTATTCCTACTAAATTTTCATATAAAAACTTCATTTTGTTTTCTCTAAATCTTTAATGCTAAAGTAGGCTTCTCTTTGCTCTTCAATTGAATGAGGTCTTTTTTCAGCAAAAACAAAAGGGTGCCTTCTAATTAATTTTTCACATAAGTTATCAATTACTTCGTAAAAAGAAAATAGTTTATTTTCTTCAGCAATCTTACTTTGAAGAACAATTTGCAAAAGAAGATCCCCTAGTTCTTCTTTAAGATTTTCGTAATCTTCTTTTTCAAAAGCATCAAGAACTTCTTGAGCTTCTTCTTTTATAAAAGGCAGGAGAGTTTTTGCAGTTTGGGACTTAGTCCATTCACATCCAGTTTCAGGGTCTCTTAATTCAGAAATAATCTTAAGAAGTTTTTCAGTTTTATCCTCATCCACAATCGAGTTTAATAGCCTGTTAGTTCAGCATATCTATTTTTATGAAAATCTGAATCCCCAAAAATTTGTTCAGCTACTCTGGCTCTTTTTAGGTAAAGCCCTATATCGTATTCGTCTGTGACACCTATTCCTCCATGCATTTGTACGGATTCGTTCGAAATTAAATGAAATACTTCTCCAACTTTTGCTTTCGAAAGACTTGCCAATCTTTCAGAATCATTACCCCCTTCATCGAATGAAGTAATAGATTCAATAACACATGACTTACAGAGTTCTAATTCAGAAAACATAATTGCAGCTCTATGTTGAAGAGCTTGAAAAGAGCCAATTTTTTCTCCAAATTGTTCTCTTTCTTTCAAGTAGTCGAGAGTAATTTCATAAGCCTGAAGGGCACTACCTAACATTTCTGCAGAAATTGCAGCTCTAGAAATATCCAAAACAGATTCAATAATTTCATAAGCATTGCCTTCTTTGCCAATCAACATATCTGAAGACACTTTTACAGCATCAAATTTCATATTTGCTGCATTTCTAGAATCCACCAATTTTGTAGGAGTTATGGTTAAACCTCTTGCTTCAGCATCCAAAACAAAAAGAGACAGACCATCTTTATCGCCTTCTTTTCCCGAAGTTCTAGCTGCAATAATGACTTTATCCGCAAAACCACCATCAATTACAAAAGACTTTTCACCTGAAACAATGAAATCATTTCCATCTTTTTTTGCTTCACAGGATATTTTTAAAGGATCATGATGATTGCTTTCTTCGATAGCAAAGCAGAGTCTTAGACCTTCTTGCACAACCTTTGAAAGAATATCTTTCTTTACATCATCGGATGCATGCTTAATTAAGCTTACACCTACTACTGCAGTTGAGAATAAAGGCGAAGGAGTCAGCGTTCTGCCGAGCTCTTCTAAAATAGAAGATATTCCGGCTACTCCAAAATTAGAGCCGCCAAATTCTTCAGGAACTAAAATGCCAGTCCATCCGAGTGATACCATTTCCTGCCAAACTTTATCGTCGTAACAGTTTTCAATTTCACTATCTCTGACCTCACGAAAATGAGTAGTAGGGGTTTTTTCTGATGCAAATTTTTTAGCACTATCTTTTAAGAAGACTTGCTCCTCATTTAAAATTAATGACATTTTTTTCTCCCAAAAAAATTTTTGTTATTGAGGTAAATCCAAAACCCTTTTAGCAATTATATTTAGCTGGACTTCCGAGGTCCCACCTTCAATTGAATTAGCCTTTGTTCTAAGCCACTCTCTAGTAATTGCCAATTCCGCAGGACCAAAGCCTTCTCCTTCCCACCCGAGAGCTTTAGTACCCATCGCTTCAAGCATTAACTCGTATCTTAGTTTATTACTTTCACTACCATAGTATTTAAACATTGATGATGCTGGACTTGGTCCAGAATTAGAAGACTTACTTTCTTCACTTGCTCTTTTCATAGTTAGTGAAAATGCATGAGAATTAATATCAAAAGATGCAATTTTTTGCCTTAGGGCAGGATTAGCTAATTTTCCGGAATCTTCTCCAACATATGTTTTTGCCATAGTTGCCATTCCAGATGAAATTGCTTGATCTTTTTTCTTTTTGGCTGAACCTCCGCCTCCAAGCCCCATTCCAGCAATCATGTTTCTTTCATGTTGAAGTAATCTTTTTGCTACATCCCAGCCTTTGTTTAATTCGCTTACCAAATTTTCTTTTGGAACAATCGCATTATCAAAAAAAGTTTCGCAAAATGGAGACTTTCCTGAGATAAGCTTTATTGGTTTAGTTGTAACTCCTGGTTGATCCATGTCAATAAGTAGAAAACTTATACCATCATGTTTAGGTTCCTGAGGTCCCGTTCTTACTAAAGTGAAAATCATGTCACAATCATCAGCATAAGAAGTCCATACTTTTTGACCATTCACTAAATAATGATCTCCACTATCTTCAGCTTTGGTCTTAAGGCTAGCAAGATCTGACCCAGATCCTGGTTCACTATAACCCTGGCACCACCTGATTTCTCCTTTGACAATTTCAGGAATATATTTCTTTTTTTGTTCTTCAGAAGCAAATTCAAGTAAAGCGGGTCCAAGCATCCAGATACCAAAACTTGATAGAGCCGGTCTTGCTCTTATTTTCATTAATTCTTCTTGCAGAATCTTATTTTCGTCAAAACTAAGTCCGCCACCGCCATATTCCTTTGGCCAAGTAGGGCAGGTCCAACCTTTTTCGCCCATTCTTTCCAACCATAATTTTGCATCTGGATGAGGGAATTTACAGTTTCTTCCTCCCCATACAACATCCCCAGGACCCATTGGTTTTCTCATTTCAGGAGGACAGTTTTCTTCAAGCCATTCTTTCGTTTCTTTTCTAAAGTGATCTAAATTTTCCATAATATTTTTAAAATAAAATTTTTTAAGTGATTTTTCGTTTCTAAACGTGTCTAATTGTAGCAATTTTTGATAATTAATCAGCCATGAACTTAGAATTTTTTAGTCAAAATCCAGAACTTCTATGGATATTTACGGTTTTTTATGACCTTACTTTGGCGATAATTCTATTTTATTTTTTTGGTAAGAGTGGGCTTTACACTGCTGTAATACTCGGAATAATACTTGCAAACTTACAAGGAGGTAAAGTGAGTGAACTCACGATTTTTGGAAATACATTTGTAGTAAGCATGGGAGCAATAATGTATTCAGGAATCTACTTTGCTACCGATTTATTGAATGAAAAATATGGAAGAGCAGAAGCAAATAAAGCAGTAATTATAGGAGCAGTAGCAAATGTAATAGTAATGTTTACTCTTGTTCTAAGTACTTATTACTTACCATCAGGAATTGCTTCCTCTGCAAATGAAGTTCATCAAGCAATATCAACTTTAGCTCTTTACTCTCCTATATTCGTAATAGGGTCGATAACGGCTTATTTAATAAGTCAGACTTTTGATGTATGGGTTTTTCATAAAATTAAAACCATAACTGGTGACAAGTATCTCTGGCTTAGAAATAATGTTTCAACCTTAAGCTCCCAAGCTCTTGATACTTTTATATATACTTTTGTTTGGGTTTTGGCAGGACAAATGTCATTCAAAGTTGCCTTGGGAATTGCATTAACCAAATACGTTTTTAAGTTTTTTATAGCAATAGTAGATACAATATTTATTTATTTCGTGAGAAACTTTAATCCAAAGGATTTACAAACGACAAATGGATAAGATTTCGTCAATAAACATCATTCATTCCTCGACCAGAGACTACAAAGAAACCCTTAAAAGGTGTGAAAAAGCTCTTGATGAAAATAATGTTGCCATAAATCACATCGTAGCTAATAAGTCTCAAAAAGAATTAAAAAAATTAGATGCTTCTGAAGATCTTATTTTGGTTATTGGCGGGGACGGGACGATGATAGGAGCTATAAGAGATCTATGTCATTTGAATACTCCATTCTTAGGTGTGAATATAGGCAAACTTGGTTTCTTAACAGATTTACAATTAGATTCTTTAGAACTTGAATTACCAAAAATTTTAAAAGGGAATTACCAAGAAGAATCAAGAAATCTTTTAGAAGTTTCGGATAAAAATAATTCTTTTCTTCTAGTAAATGAAGTCGTTCTTCACTCAGGAGAACTAGCAAAAATGACAAGTTTTTCTCTTTTTAAAAATAATAAATTAATTGCTAATCATAAATCAGATGGATTAATTGTTTCATCCGCAACTGGTTCAACAGCTTATATGTATTCAGGCGGTGGACCAGTTTTGTACCCTACTTTGGATGTTTTTGCTATTATGCCGATGTTTTCGCACAGTTCGTCCACTAGGCCATTAATAATTCCAGCTGAAGATGAGTTAGAGCTCAAATATGAACATGATGAAATAGCAAAAGTTATTCTTGATGGACACAATGAATTTGATCTTAATTCCGGGGATTCGCTGAAGATAAAAAATAGTTCCACAAGGTATCGTTTAATTCATCCAATAGACTATGATTACTTTGAAGCTTGTAGATCAAAACTTTACTGGGGTCTTCCAATTGTTAAATAAAACAAAGAAATTATTTTTACTTTTTTTTATTACTAATTCTTTTGCACAAGTTAGTGATTATGAGCAGTATCTACAATTTTTGCCGGAATCCGTTAGGTCATCAGTAGAAGCAAGGCTCTCATCGAATACTGAAGATGCCTCTGAATATAATGAGTTAAACAACTTAAGAAGAGATACTTTCTTAGAAATGGAAGAAAGATCTGTCGAGTACGATGAATTTGATAATGAGATTCCTTATTTTTTTGGATATGACCTCTTTGATATAGAAACTTCATTTGATTCTTCAGGGATTATTCCAGCTCCTAGGGAATATGTCCTAGGCCCAGGAGATGAATTAACAATAAGTTTTTCAGGTAGCATTCAGGCTATCAAAACAGTTTCAATAAATCGCGAGGGTAATGTTTTCTTAAGAGAATTAGGAACCATAGCTTTTAGTGGACTAACCTTTGATGAAGCCTTAGAAAAATTAAAAAATGTTACTCAGGCTTCATTAATAGGAACAGAAGTTGAAATTTCTTTGAGCAGGCTCAGAACAATACAGGTCTTTGTACTGGGAAATTCAAAAAGACCTGGTTCTTATAATTTTTCCCCTCTATCTTCAATTTCAAGCATTCTTTTTAATACTAAAGGACCTACTGAAAATGGTTCTTTAAGAAACATATCTCTTAAAAGAGCAAACAAAGAAATAGGCTCTTTAGATATGTATGAATTACTAATTAATGCCAATACTTCAAATGACTTAAGAATCCAATCTGGAGATGCATTACTTATAAATCCTGTTGGCGATAGGGTAAAAATTTGGGGAAACGTCAATAGACCAGCTATTTATGAAATTAAGGATGGTGAAACTTTTAAAGATATTTTGAATTTTGCATCTGGCCTATCAAGTAAAGCAGACAAAAATAAGATCACGCTCAGCAGATTAAGCGAACAAGGAGAGAGAGAGTTTTCTGATTATTCCCTGAAAGACATTAATTCTATGGAATTAAAAGATTCTGATGAAATCTTTATTCACGATCTATCTGGCAAGTTATCAAATAATATTCGTATAGAAGGCTTTTTAAGCAACAGAGGGATTTATTCTTTTATTGAAAATTCTAAAATTTTAGATTTCATAGATGATAATGACTTGACTGATAAAACTTACTTGCCTTTTAGCATTATTTCTAGAAGAGATGACAATGGCTCAAGAGAATTCATTCCTACCGATCTCAATCTAAAAACTAGGGAGGAGTTTGATGTTAAACCTAATGATTTTATCTACGTATTTTCTCAATATGATATAGATTTTATAAATTCAGCTTTATTAGCAGATGCATTAGGACTTTTATCAGAAGACGACAAAATAAAGATAGATCTTTTTTACGCAGAGGAAAGAAGAAAAAATTTAGTCTCTCAAAATAATGCAGATCCTGTAACTTTTTCTGAAAAAACAGATACTTTTCAAAGAAAGTCAACAAAAACTGAAGAAGAAAAAAGAGAAGAATTCAATCTTAAAAGAAAAAATTTAGTTAAATTCATCCCTGATGATAGATATCCTTGTAAATCTTTAAAGTATGTAGCTAAATTTAATGCATCAACGCTTATTTCAAACCTCAAAAGCTTAAAATTTTCAACTTCAGAGACTAATATTTCTGATCGTTTAGGTTTAAATGAGGGTTGTCCTAAAATCTTTGAAGATAATCCAGATTTGCTTATTGTTGCTTTAGAAAATGCTTCTCTTGTGAGCGGGGAAATAAGAAAACCTGGATTTTATCCAATAACAAATAATATCAATTTAAAGAATCTAACGTCTTTTGCTGGTGGAGCAACAAATTTAGGAAAATCTGGAAATTATGAAATTTTTTACTCTGAAAAAGATATTAAGAAAATTAATTTTGATGAATCGGAAAATATCACTATTTCCTCCTCATTTCCAAAATCTATTGTTTTGCAACAAGATCCAGATAAACAAGAAACTTTCTCAGTATCTGTAAGTGGCTTTATTAAAAATCCTGGAACTTACTCTATTTCTAAAGGTGAAAAGTTAAGTTCTCTGATAGAAAGAGCAGGGGGATATGAAAAAAATGCTTATCCTTATGGAGGAGTATTTACAAGATCTTCAGTAGCTAAAAGAGAAAAAGAGGCATTCAATAGAGCAGCTGATCAATTAGAAGAAGGTATTGCTACTTCTCTAACAAGCGGAGCAATTACAAACACTGGTAATCCACAGCTAGCTCTTTCCGTAATTTCTAATCTAATTACTAGGTTAAAAGATATTTCGCCTGTAGGTCGAATTGTCACAGAGATGACTTTGGAAAAATTGAAAAAAAATCCTGAAGTAGATATTGTTTTAAATTCTGGCGATAGGATTTATATTCCTTCAGAAAAATCTACTATCACTGTAACCGGAGAAGTTTTAGCTCCAACAAGTTTTGTCTATTCAAAAAACCTTCGTGTTAATGATTATATTAAATTAGCCGGAGGCATGGCAGACTCCGCAGATAAAAAAGGAATTTTTGTGATTCTTCCTAATGGTCAAGCAGTTAAAAATTTAGATTCTTGGCGAATTGGCAGAAGTAAAATTGAACCGGGCTCTACCATCATAGTTCCAAGAGATTCTACTCCATTTAATGCAATTTCAATTTTTAGAATTTTCACACCAATTCTTGCTAACTTTGCTACTGCAGCAGCAGCTATAAGTGCGATTGATAACTAAATTGATAAAATTTTTAGAAGATTTAACTTTAATTATCTTAAGAATTTTTCCTGCAGAGGCGGCTAAAAATATAACTCTTAAACTTTTAAAGTTGGTTTATAGCTTGAACTTAATAAGTTTATTTTCTGCAAGTAACGTCGAGAAATCCAAAGTAAAAATAAAAGATTTATTTCTTAAAAATAGAATTGGTATTGCTGGAGGTTTGGATAAAAATGCAGAATATTTTCACATTCTTGGCTCTCTTGGCTTTGGATTTGTTGAAGTGGGCACAGTAACTTTAGAGCCTCAAACTGGTAATCCAAAGCCTAGAATTTTTAGATTTTACAAAGATAAAACACTCGTCAATTCACTGGGGTTTAACAATTCTGGGTCAGTTAAGGTCCTAAAAAATATAAAAAAATACAAACCTATGTTTGACGGTATTCTTGGAATCAGTATCGGCAAAAGTAAAAATACAAAAACCAAAAATGCTTGGCAAGATTATCTACATCTAATCGATTATTTTTATCTTGAAGCGGATTATCTTGCTATAAATATTTCATCTCCTAATACTAAAAACCTTAGAGAATTATCTGCTCATGAAAATCTTGAGTTTTTAATGGAAAAGATATCGCAAAAAAAAGTTCAATTAATTGAAATGCACAAGAAAAATACTCCAATTTTTGTAAAGCTTTCACCGGATGAAACTGATGACAATTTAAAAAACTTAATTGAAGTGTCAGAAAAACATAATATTGATGGTTTTATATGTTGCAACACAACTTCTGAACATTCATATCCAAATCCAGGAGGTATGAGCGGAGCTATACTTACTCAGCGTGCTGAAAATATGCAGAAAAAAGTAGCTACATTGAAGCATGAAAAATCAATTTTAATTGCTTCCGGTGGAGTGATGAGTGCTGATGATGTAAAGAAAAGATTAATAAATTCAGCAGATTTGGTTCAGCTATATACTGGATACATTTATCAAGGTAACTCGCTTTTGAAAAAAGCTCTAAAAAATTCGCCTTATTGACAAAACTGTAAAAAATACTACATATTAAAAAAGACATGAGAAATTTAGTCATTGTAGAGTCTGGTGCGAAGGCTACCAAGATCAACGAATACTTAGATAAAAACTTTCCGGATCAACAGTGGGAGGTCGCGCCTTGTCTAGGTCATATTAGAGATCTTCCAGATAATGAAAGCGCTGTTAATCCAGAAAACTGGGAAGATTTATCCTGGGAAGAAACACAAAAAGGAAAAAAAACCATCAAAGAATTAAGAAAAATTTGTAAAACTATCAATACCGTTTATTTAGCAACAGATCCAGATAGGGAAGGAGAAGCTATTGCCTGGCATTTATTATCAGATTTTTCTGAAAAAAAATTATTGAAAGATAAAGAAGTTAAAAGAATTACCTTTAATGAAATTACTTCTTCAGCTATCAAGCAAGCTATTAATTCTCCCAGAGAAATTGATCAAGACTTAGTTGACGCATATTTGGCAAGAAGGATTTTAGATCATCTCATTGGATTCAAAGTATCTCCTTTAGTATGGAGACATGCCCCTCCTGCCAAATCTGCCGGAAGAGTTCAATCACCATCTTTGAGAATCATTTGCGAAAGAGAAACCGAAAGAGATAAACACATTAAAGAAGAATATTGGCCGATATCTAGCAAATTTAGATACGATGATTTTATTTTTGATGTTGACTATGCAAGAGATTATAAATTTGATGCTGAGCTAGTTAAGATTAATGAAGAGGATTTAAAAAAGAATCCAATATCTGTAGAAAAAGATGTTAAAGAAATTGAATCTGAATTGAAATCTTCCGAGTTTTACATCAAATCTATTGAAACTAAACCTCAGAGCAGTTCTCCAAATCCACCTTTTCGAACATCAACTTTGCAAATGACTGCAAGCAGCTTTTTAGGCTTTACAGCAGATAGAACTATGAGGGCAGCTCAGAATCTCTATGAAGCTGGCTTAATTACATACTTAAGAACAGACGGGATAAATATAAGTACATCTCCTAATACGGGAGAACCCTTTAGCGAAGAGAATCCCGGACCACCTCCCTTGCAAGAAATCAGAAATGTAATTGTCGAAAAATTTGGCGACAAGTTTTTATCTGATCAAGTTAGAGTTTACAAATCAAAAGTAAAAAATTCTCAAGAAGCCCATGAAGCTATAAGACCTACTAACATTAAAACTTATCCAGAAAATATTAATCTTGGGCAAGACGAACAAAAGCTTTATACCTTAATTTGGAATAGAACTATCTCAAGTCAAATGTCTAACTCTCAACACGAAAGAAAAAAATTAGTGATTTGTTCTGAAGGAAACAAATATGTTTTTAATGCTTCCTCAAGAAAAACTCTTTTTGAAGGTTTTGAAACTCTTTCTAAAAAAGATTCTTCAGAAATCCTAGAGTTCCCAGAAAATTTAAAAGAAAATGAAAAAGTAAGTTTTGCCGAATTCATTTCTGAGCAAAAATTTACATCTCCTCCTAATCGATATTCTGAAGCCTCATTAATTAAAAAAATGGAAGAGCTTGGCATAGGAAGACCCTCGACATACGCATCGACTGTAAAAGGTCTCAGAGATAAAAAATATGCATATGGCGCAAAATCAATTGCTCCATCTGATCTTGGTAGAGTTTTAAATTCATATTTATGTGGAGTTTATAAAGAATTTTTTATTGAAACCAAATTCACAGCTGAGTTAGAAACAGAACTGGATAAAATTGCAGAAGGAAACATTTCATGGACTGATGTATTGGATAAGTTTTGGGAAGAGCTTCAAAATTATTTGAGCAAAAAAATCGATGGAATTCCTCTCAACGATGGTGAAAATTTTAAAACCAGACAAGTTTTAGATTTGCTAAACGAAGAACTTGAAGAAGTTATTTTTCCTAGAGATGAAGCAGGGAAAATCATGAGGAACTGTCCAAAATGCGATAGCCAAACGAGTTTGAAAAAAGGAAAGTTTGGTTATTTTGTTGGCTGTTCTGAATGTAAGTGGACAAAAAAACCTTTTGATTTTTCAACAACTTGGGAAACCTATAAGGAACTTCCAAAAGAGTTAGGCAATCATCCTGATTTAAATGAACCCATTTTTGCTGACATGAGTATTAATGGTCCTTGTGTTTGGACTATGAGAGACGACAAAAAAATATTTGGTAGTCCAGATGAGGATGAAAACATTTTAGATATTGGTTTGAATAGAGCTGTAGAACTTATAGAACGAGATTCTGGAGAAAATATATTATTCATAGAAGAGAACAGCGGTATTCCAATTTTCTTAAAGAATGGAAGATTTGGTGAATACACTGAGTTCGATGGTTTCAATAAAGCATCTAAGCTACCGCCAGAAGATAAACCTAAAAATCCTAAAGTTTCTTATTACAACCCTCATGAA
>MDSV01050247.1_pt1 | contig 16532 bp, 14 predicted proteins | sample 810851 | NCBI WGS metagenome assembly MDSV01 (sample SAMN05326640, study PRJNA326480) | marine metagenome | isolation source: seawater | place: Atlantic Ocean: North East | collected 2012 | reverse complement strand
GCTGCAATTTATGATAAATCCAAAAATACTCTTAAAGAGACAAGCAAAATAAAGTCAAAAAACTCATATGGATTAAGTAAAATCAAATGTGAAAAAATTTTAATTAAAAATTTTAAATTATCCAAAACAAATTATTGTATTTTAAGATTTTTTAATGTGGCTTCAAGTTTACGAGAAAAAAAAATAGGAGAATTACATAACCCTGAAACTCACTTAATTCCAATATTAATAAACGCTCTCTATTGTAAAAAAAATATACAAATTTATGGAAATAATTATGATACAAAAGATGGTACGTGCTTAAGGGACTATATACATATATTTGATATATTAACTGGTATTGAAAAATCAATTATCTTTTTAGACAAAAACAAAAGTAATATATTTAACCTGGGGTCAGGCAGATGCTACACGGTGCTTGATGTGGTCAAAAATTGCAAAAAAATGACCAAAAAAAATGCCAATGTGTTAAGTAAAAATTTGAGAAAACACGATTCAGCTATTTTAATGTGTGATATTTCAAAGTCAGAGAAAATATTAAAATGGAAACCAATAAAATCAAATTTAAAAAAAATCATTCAAGATGAAATTTGGTGGTTTAAATATTTAAGAAAAAAAAATATTAATAGAAAATATATTTATTAATGAAAAAAAAGACAATAAAAATTATTGGTGATTTAATGATTGATATTTGGTCTGAAGGTATAATGGAAAAAAAATCTTCAGAGGCAAAAATAAAAATTTATGAAACTGATAATATTAAATATAGTTTAGGTGGCGCAGGGAATTTATGTTTAAACCTTAAAGCACTTGGGGTAAATTTTAAATTCTTTTCTGAAGTAGGTAAGGATCAAAATGGTCTTAAAATTTTAAAAATTTTAAAACAAAAAAAAATTAATTTTTTAACTGATAGAAAAAAAAAAATAACAACATCAAAAATGCGATTGTTTCTTCAAGAAAAACAAATTTTTAGACAAGATATAGAAGACGTTAGGATTAATAAAAATATTAGTAATAATTTAATAAAGAGTCTGGAGAAAAAAGATATTGTTGTAATATCAGATTATAATAAAGGTTGCATACATAAAAATATTCAATCTAGAATAAATAAAAAAAATTGTATTACTTTTGTTGATCCAAAAAATAAACCACAATTTTATAAAAATGCTTTTTTGGTAAAACCCAATATGGAAAAATTTGAAGAATGGGTTGGAAAATTTTCTAAAAAGAAAGCATTTAATTTATTAAAATTAATGGGTTGGACTTGGCTGGTAATTTCGCACAATAAATATGGTGTTTATGTTTTTAATAAATTTGGAGAACAAAACTTTTACAAAGTAAGGGCAGTCAAGAATGGAAATGTAGTTGGTGCTGGTGATATATTTTTTTCTGGTATTCTTTATAATTTCCTAAAGAAAAAAGATGTTTTTAGCAGTGTAGAAATAGCAAGTTATGCTGCATCCAGATGTGTGGAAAAAGAAAAAATTAGAAAAATAAATATTAAAGATTTCAAAAAAAAAGTTATTTTTACTAATGGTGTATTTGATATTTTACACAAGGGTCATATTGATTTGTTAAAATTCTCAAAAAAATTAGGAGAAAAACTTATTGTAGGCATAAACTCTGACTATAGTGTTAAAATAAATAAAGGTAGTGGGAGACCATATAATAATTTATCTAAAAGAATAAAAGAATTAAAAAAAATAAAATTTATTGATAAAATTTTCATTTTTAATGAAAAAACACCAATAAAGATCATAAAAAAGATAAAACCTGATGTTATTGTAAAAGGTAATGATTATTCATTTAAAAATGTTATTGGGTCAAAGTTTGCTAATGTAATTTTATTTAAAAAAAAAAATCAGCTATCTTCAACAAAGTTAATTTCAAATTTAAATAGTTTTGATTAATATATTAAAAACTTTATATGAATTAATTGAATTAACACCATCTTTAGGTCTCAAAATAATTGCTTTATTATTTACAGGATACCACTTTCCTATAGGATCATGATTATTAAACAAACATATCGTCTTTTTTTTAAATAATGTAGCTATATGCATTGAACCATTATCGTTAGTGATGTGATATTTTGAAAATTTAATAATGTTAATAAGATCTTTAATGTTTGTTTTATCACATAAATTAATAATCTTTTTATTATTTAAACGTGAAAGAAAATTAGCTTTTTTTTTATCATATTTTGTTCCAATAATTATAATTTTATAATTAAATCTATTAAGAATTAATTTTATAAGAATTGACCAGTTATTTAAATTCCATAATGTTGGTTGTGAAAAACCACCAATTGAAATAGTAATGTAGTTTTTATTATGAATAGGTTTATTAATTAATTTTTTAATATTTCCTAGTTCTTCAATATCTTTATTTCTTATATTGCTATTTATTCTCTCAGCAATTTGCTTAGTTTCACTTTTGTTCAAATAATCATCTTTTTTTGAAAAAAAACCATTAATTTTTTTTATTTTTAAAAAATTAAAAAAGATATAATCTCGAACCTCTCTAAATAAATTTGATTTTTCTTGTAAATAATAAAATTCATCAAATTTTTTTTTTCTTAAAAAAAAAATTAATCTTAATTTGTCCAAAAAAGTATTATTAAAGTAAATAAATTCATCAACTATCTTTGTTTTTTCTAATGTTTTAGGTAAGTTATTATAAAATTTATTTTTAACTGTGAGATAATAAATTTTATAATCGTTATTTTTTTTAATTAATCTTATCGATGGCAATGTTATTAAGTAATCACCTAACTTTGAATTTTTATAACATAATATTTTTTTCATTTTATTTAAACAAAATAACTTTTCTTAAAAAAAATAAACAACAAAAAGATATTATCAGTAAAAATATATATGATTGTATGATAGCACCAAATAATAATGATAAATGGCTTTCAAAGAAAAATAAAGGCACAAATAAATAAAAACAAATAAAGGCCTCTAGATTTGAATTGTTTCTAAAAGAGCCAAGTTTTGTTAACAAATTTATCAATACTCCCATTATAAACATGCCAATTAAGACACCAATGTTACCAAAATTAACATAAAATTCATTTAAAACAGGCATATTCCATGAAGTATGATTATCTTTTTTTGTAACATCAGAGTCTGGAGTTAATACATTGTACCGATGTCCAAATTCATTACCAAGTATATCAGAAGGTTTATTTTTCCAAAAAACTCTTGGAATTATTTTAGTCTTTAATATTTGATAAGAATATCCTTGCCAATAAGGAATTTTCTTAGGGCTGTTTTTTGTTACAATTAACAGAGACCAATAACTATGAAAAATTCTTCTCTCTAGTTTATAATTGTTAAAAGATCCTAGATTACCAACCTCTTTTTTTTGTAAATTACCATCTACAATAATTACCTCATCATCTTTAAAATAATTATTAAAAAAAGCTTTTGATTTATCAATCAAACTTAAATCTAAATTTTCTTTATGCCAAGTTTGTTTCCTGTAATCATACTTTCCACTATGAACAATTAGAAAAAGAAATCCAATTATCAAAAAAAGAAATACATTAACATTTTTCCTATTAACTACATATTGAGTATATATTATAATCATTATCATGAATGGAAAATTAAATGAGCCTTGTAACAGTTCAAAAAAAATTGGTAGGATTATTAATATCAATAAAAAATATAATTTAAGACTTTTTAAATTTTCTTTCAAAATTATATCAAAACATATTCCAATACTAAAAAGCAAAAGTATATATTTTAGTTGTCTCAAAAATACGAAATAATTTTGAATATTAATAAAATAAAAAAAAATAATGACTGAAATAAGTAATGGCATACCAATTAAAAAAGACTCGCTTATAGAAGTTTCTAGATAAGGAAGTGGCTTTCTTTCAAATTTTTTTGAAATTATTCTAAAAAAAAAATAACCAATTAAAAAAAATGAATATCCTAAAAATAAAGTATTTATTGCTGCAGTGTGATCGTTTACATCATACGGCTCAGTAAGGATTTTATATTTATCAAATAAAAATATTCCTAAATAACAAATCAAAAAATATAAATTTACTAAGTAAATTAATGGCATTTTACCAATTAAAATTGGTTTAATAATAGGTAGAAAAATTATTGTAGATGTAGAAATAAACATAAAAAAAATTAGGTAAAGCTGCAAATTATTAAGATCTTGATTATTTTTATAGATAAAAAAAATACCTATAAATAAAGATGATAAATACAATGATTTATGAATAATTCTATTCATATATTTTCCCTAATAAATATTTAACTCTTTCAATATATGAGTGTTTTTTGACAATTGTATTACTAATTTTTTTAATCTTATTATTTTTTTTATAGGAATTATTAATTTTTCTAATTTTTAATTTAAGCTCATTGATATTACTATACATTAAGGAAGCTTTATTTTCAGGGAAGTAAAAATTTTGCTCAAAAGTTCTATTGGTTATCATCAAACCTCCCATGGAAGGAATTTCAAAAGTTTTCATGTTATGTGAGTTTTTATTTTGTTTCCTAAGTATATTCAATGATACTTTGCTTATTTTCAATAATTTTGAAAAATTTTTAAAGTTTACTTCTTGTACATATGTAATGTTTTTTCCAAGTTCATATTTGTTCCAACCGTTTCCTGCTAATATAATTTTAAATTCATTTAATCTTTTAATAATTTCATACCTTTCATCATCTGCAGTACCAATAAATGACAAATCATATTTGACAGTATTATTTCTTTTTTGTTTTAGATTCTTGTGAACAACGCTATCATACCCAAATGGCAAATAAGAAAATCTATTTTTGGGATATTTTCTTCTTAATTTTTTAAGTATTACTCTTGAATATATAAATATATGATCAAAGTAGGGTATAGTTTCTAATATATTTTTATTTGATATATCTTTAAAATAATTAATTTTAAATGGATCATCAGTAAATATATTTATAATTTTTGAGTCATTTGATTTTTTTTTAATTTCTGAAAGAAAATCTTTGTTAATATATAAACCCTTAAAAATTATTATAAGATCATATTTTTTACTACTATTTACAATATATTTTATTATTTTTTTTCTTATAAAGATAAAATTAATAAATTTAAAATATTTCCACATAAATCTAGATATTAAACTTTTTCGAATATCGTAAGTGTGGAAAAGATTTACTTTAGAGCTTAATTTCTTAAAAGATCTTTCATACATTTTTTCAATAGAAAAATCTTCTTTAGATCCTAATATCAATATTTTTTTATTTTTCATTTAAAATTTTATCAATAGAATTTAAAGTATATGTTAATGAGTAATTTTTTATTTTTCTTTTTATGTTTTTGGTCATTTCTAAAGAAAGCTTTTTATTATTTAAAATTAATTTAGTCTTTTTATTAAGATAATTAATATCTCCTGTTTTATAAATAAATCCTGTTTTTCCATTTTCAATTAAGTCAGAAGAGGCTCCACAACTTTTAGAGCAAATAACTGGTACGTTTGCTGCAAAAGCTTCATTTATTGTAAGCCCCCAAGTTTCATAAAATGATGTCATGATCATTAAATCACTTATTTTATAATACTCTCTTAATTTTTTTTGATTTACAAAACCAATTAGAGATATATTTTTTAAGTTATAATTTTTGATGAATTCAACACATTTTTTTTTCAATATTCCATCACCAATAATTAAAAAATGTAATTTTGAGTTATTTTTATTAAGTTCGGCAAGTTTAAGGAATTCGAAAGGATTTTTTCGTTCAATTAATTTTCCAACAAACAATATAATATTTTTTTTTTTTATTTTAAGTTTGTTTTTAAGTTTGTTTCTATTTAATTTTAAGTTAAAAAAATTATTATCTACAAAATAAGGAGCTGGTAAAATTTTTTTTTTCTCTACGTCATGGAAAATATAAAATTCTTTATTTAATTTTCCAATACTTAAAAAATAAGAAACTCTTCGAAAAAAAAACTTTAGAATTATTTTTTTAATAAATCTTTTAAAAAAATTTTTTGTTAATTTCAAATTAGTTTCTACTCTTAATATTATTTTTATATTGTTTTTAATTGCAAAATATATAGCTCTCAGGTAGTGAAGATTATTCCAACCAAGTATTAAAATGTATTCAAAATTTCCATTAAAAAGTTCTTTTTCAATCTTAAAATAAGATAGTCTAAAATCATCAATATTATATTTTTGAATTTTAGAAAATTTACTTTTAAAACCTTCAAGCATATTAGAATTTATATCCCACTTAATTTTTCTCAAAAATTCTGGATCAATTTTATTTTTAACAATCCCGTGTTTTGAAGCAAAAAAAACTTTAGAATTTATTCTTTTTTTCTTTAAACTTTTAAAAAGAGGTATCTGATATTGTATTGGATGTGTTGATATAATCGCTAATTTTTTCAATTTAATTGCCAATAATTTTTTTTATAGATTTTATAACTCTCAATACTTCTTGCTTACTTAGAGAAGGAGATAATGGCAGACTAAGTGTTTGCCTACCAATTTTTTTAGCATTTGGATATTTATTTATACTCCATCCAAACAATTTTTTATATATTGAGTGTTCTGGTATGGCCTTATAATGAATTCCTACTCCAATTTTTTCTTTATGTAATTTGATTATAGCTTCGTCTCTACTTATACCATCTCTTTTTCTCTCTAAATATAAATTAAATAAATGATAGCTATGTTTTATTTTACTCTTTGACCAACTATTAGAAAAAATAAATCCTGTATTAAAAAAATTATTTGAATAGGTTTCCCATAATTTTTTTCGAATAAAGTAATTTTTTTCTATTTTCTTCAATTGCTCTATCCCTATTGCAGATAATAGGTCCATCAAATTATACTTGTATCCCACTTCTGATACATCATAATGTCTATACCCTTTCTTTCCATACCTGTTCCAAGCAGCCTTATCCATGCCGTGTAAAGATAAAATTCTTGCTCTTTCATATAATTTTTTATTATCGGTTATTAACATTCCACCCTCACCCATTGAAAGGTTTTTTGTAGCGTAAAAACTAAAACAACCAAAAGTTCCAAAAGTCCCGAGGTGTTTGTTTTTATATTTACCCTCAATTGCATGAGCACAATCCTCTATAAGATGTAATTTATATTTTTTAGTTAAAAAAATAATCTTTTCCATATCGCAGGCAAGTCCAGCAAAATGAACTATTAGAATGGCTTTTGTATTTTTTGTAATTTTCTTTTCAATCTCATTAGGGTCAATATTTTGAGTGTTAATATCTACATCTGCCAATACTGGTTTAGCACCACTAATTATAATTGAATTTATAGTTGAGGAAAAAGTTAATGCTGAAGTTATAACCTCATCTTTTTTTTTTAAATTAAGCAATTTTAAACTTAAATGCAATGCAGCTGTGCAAGAATTTAAAGCTAGAGCATATTTTGATTTTTTATATTTTTTAAATTTATTTTCAAATTTTTTAGTAACCAAGCCTGTGGTAAGCCATCCACTTTTTAATACTTTATTTACTGACTTTATTTCATCATTACTAAATAGAGGTTTGCTAAATTTAATATATTTTTTATTTATCATTTTTAATAGAAATTAAATTTTCTCCAGAAATAATTATATCTCTTTTTGACCCTTTATTCATATTTTCTACTAGCGCCTTAAAAAAGTTATAAGAACTTGATTTTCCTGGAAGCATCCAATCATGTATCTCAATTATAATTATATTAAATTTATCTATCCAGTCGTAGTTTTTTGAAAATAAGTTATCCTCAAAACCTTCAATGTCTATCTTAATTATAAAAGGCATGGAATCATTACTGCTATTTATAAGACTGTCTATACTTATTGAGTCTATTTCTACACCTTGATTAATAGAAATTTTTGATACACGATTATCTTCATTTTTTATATCAATTAGCAATTTTTTTTCATCTGAACTGACAGCTTTATTAATTAAAGTAACTTTAGATGAGCTAATATTTTTTTTTGAAAAAGTTAAACTTTCATGGTTTGGCTCAAGAGATAAAAATTTCGCTTCATTAAAAATTCTAAAAAAATACTCTGTACTACATCCAATGTTTGAGCCACAATCTATTATTAGTGGTTCAAGATTATCCTTAATAATATCCTTATATATTCCTTTTATATGACTCCAATTTTTCAATCTTGATAAACAATAAGTTTCCTCACTAAATATTTCAAAAACAGTCAATATATCATATTTATTTCTTACATATTGAAAAAAAAACTTTCTGTTAAACTTGTCATAAATAGGAATTATTTTAAATAATACCCCAAAACACCTTGGCAATAAAATTATAAAATTATTTGCTCTACCAAAATTTTTTAAAATTTTTAACAAATCGTATAAAAAATAATAAATTAATTTTATAATTTTTTTCATCATTTAAATTTTTTTTTAAGTTTTAACCAAAACGTGCCTGGCTCATTACACAAAATTTTAATTATATATAATAATCTCCAAGGCCAAAAATTATATATTCCATTAAAATGGTTTTTAAAAACAAAATCATCTGCCAATATATTGGCCATTTTTTTTGAAGGATCTTTTATTAAAGAATTCATTTCTTGCTCTTTTGCTATATTGTATTCTGTATTACTCGAAACTGTACTAGTTGCATTTATATTAAAACCTATATTCTGAATTAAATTTAAATTTGGTGTGATGGTTAGTCCTTTATTATACCATACGCTAGCCAACCAAACATAAGCCCAACTATCAATTTTATTATTCTCAACTTTATTAAATATTTTCGTCCAGTATTTTCTTTCAAATCTATTCTTATGAAAATTTTTCCAATTGTTGCTTTGTTTCCAGTTTTGCCAGAATTTTAGATCTTTATCATATTTTTTCCAAGCTCTTCCCCAAGTACTCCACCCCCAACAATGTGCGTATTTTGAAAAGTAATAATCTCCATCTCCTATAATTTTATTTTTTTGAAAATTGCTTCCAGATATTAAAAAAATTTCATCATCATTTTCATATTTTTTTAACATTTTTTCAGAAAACATGAAGAAAGAACTTGAGGGTACGCAATCATCCTCAAGAATAATTCCTTTATTTTCATTATCAAAAAACCAATTGATACCTTCAGAGACTGATTTTCTACATCCAAGGTTTCGAGTATTTATTTTCTCGACAATTTCATAATCCCATTTTTTTTCATGCACAATTTTTCTAACTTGTTCACACAAATATTTGTCTTCTATATTATTTATTCTTGGGCCATCTTGATTGATATAAATTCGTTTAGGTTTTATTTCTTTCAACTTGTCAAATAATATTGATGTTTCTTTTGGTCTATTGAATAACAATAATAATAGCGGAGTTTTCATATTTTATTTAATTAAATATTATTTTTAATCTATGATTTTAAAAATTTTTGATATTAATTTAAAATTAAAGATCACTTATTTTTTATTAACTTGCTAATTACATCTTTGCTCCAATCCTTATTGAAATTATAAGACTTATCATCAATAAATAAATCGTAACTTGGTTTACCAAAAATGAGTTTGTGATATTTAACTCCCCATATTTTTAATTGTTTTTGGGTTAATGAATAACCTTTTTTAGTAGCTAATTTTTGATTTTCGTTAGACCTACCCATAAATCTAGAAGTGAATAATTTAACATAATATCCTTTGTCAAAAATTTCATTTATAGCTTTAATATTCTTTTTTATTGGTATGCTATCTCTATAAAAATTTTTTTTTGTTCTGCAGATTACATTGTCAATATCAAAGCAAACGATTTTTATTTTCATTAATTATTTTTTTTATATTTAAATTTTTTTAGTATAATTATATAAATATCACAACTAACTTAATTTATGTCAAAAGTGCAAAAAAACTATAATAATGATTACTTTGAATGGTACAAAGAAATAGGAGAGTTTGGCGCATTAATAAATATTCATAGATTTACAAATCATATTGATGCAAATGATACAATATTAGATTTTGGTTGTGGTGGTGGTTTTATGCTTGATAAAATTAATTGTCGAGTAAAGCATGGGGTTGAAATCAACCCCAAAGCAATAAATTTTTGTAAATCAAAAAAAATCTATGTTTATGAAAATTCAAAATTGCTTCCAAAAAACTTTTATGATGTAATAATTTCAAACAATACTCTTCAACATTGTGAAAATCCTTTTTTAGAAATTAACAATCTTTATAATTCTTTAAAGAAAAATGGTAAAATTGTATTAATTACAGGGTGCTCAAGTAAAAATTTAAAATATAAAGTTAATGATATTAATTATCAATTATACTCATTCTCGCCTATGAATTTAGGTAATATTTTAGATGCAAATGGATTTGAAATAATTAAAGTTGAAAAGATCCAACACAGATGGATACCTAAATATATTTTTTTTTACAAATTATTTGGCAGAAGAATTTTTAATTTTTTATGCTATATTTATAGCTTCTTTGATAATTCGATTATAAATATAATAGCAATTGGGAAAAAATAATATTAATTAATTATCATCATTTTATAAAAATTAAATAAAAATAAAATTTACCTTAATCGCTATCACAATATTGTGTTTTGGTTAATTATTTTTTGACTCTAATATATTATTATTTTCTATTTTAAGAATTCTATTACAAAATCTTAAAGAATTAATTTTATGAGAAATCATAAATATTGTTCTTTTTCCCTTTAAAGAAAAAATAGTTTCTAATATTTTATTTTCAGTTTCTAAATCAAGTGCATTAGTTGACTCATCAAAAATTAGTATTTTACTTTTTTTATATAGACATCTTGCTATAGCCACCCTTTGAATTTGCCCACCAGATAATTTTAATCCTTTTTCTCCAACATGTGACTCTATTCCATTAGGAAGTGTATCTAAAAATTCATAAATTTGTGCCTGTTTGATACTATTATCCAAACTTATTTTGTCTACCTCATTATCTTCAGAGGTAAATGCAATATTTTGCTTTAGTGTAGTATCAGAAATAAATACACTTTGAGTCACATATCCAATTAAACTTTTCCATTCATCTTTAATTTGTTTTAAATCTTTATTATCAATTAAAATTTTTCCACTTACTGGATCTAAAAGCGAAGTTAACAAATCAATAAAAGTACTTTTTCCAGATCCACTTTTTCCTAAAATACCAACAAAATCTCCATTATTAATTTCTAAATTTAAATTGTTGAAAATATGATTTTTGTTTGCTTGATAATTAAAAGACACATTTTTAAAAGTAATTTTACTAAAATCCGTAAAAAAATTTTTATTTCTTTTATAACTATTTGATAAATTTTTGGCTTTATTAAACTCATTACTAATTACTTTTACAGTAGGATAATAAAATTTTATCAAATGAATTGCTCCCATTACTCTATTTATTGAAGGCATCAATCTAAACCCAGCTGCAGCAAAGAAACCAAGACTAATTATTATATTAGAAAAATCTGTTCCGTATAGAATTAGTAATACTGATAATATACATATTAGTGTTATACCCACTACTTCGGTGAGTGCTCTTGGTAATTCTCCATAAACCCCCTGTATAGTCTTCGCTCTTGCTACTTTCATTAAATTAAACCTGTATTTGTTAAGAAAAAAATTTTCTTTATTCCATAGCTTAATTTCTTTCATTCCATTAATTGATTGAACTATTTGACTGTTACTTTTTTCCTCATTTTCTTGTCTAATTTTTCCATGTGCTTTCGTTTTGTTTGAAAACATCAAAAAATAGATTGTTGAATAAACTAATACAATTAAAAATATTACAGAGGTACCTTGGGGTTCATAAATCAATAGAAAAGATAATATAAATACAAAGGTAATAGCTTCAATTAAAATTGTAAAAAAAGGAACTATCACACCATCAATAAGGCTAGGGATTTCCTTTAAGATATTATTTATCAAAACATAAGAACCTCTCCTTGTATATTCCTCGTAATCTTGTCTTATATAAAACTCTAAAAGATTTGAAGATAAATCAACTTGTGAGTCCATAGCTAACTTTGTTTTTAAGTAAGATAAGACAACAACAAAAATTGATTTAAAAAAATAACAAAATAACAAAATTGACAATGCAAAATAAATATAATTTTGAACATTTGTAATATGGAAATAATCAAATATATTTTGTAAAGTTTGATTTTCGGCTACAAAACTTGGATCAATTAAAATACCAACTACTGGAACTACTGCTCCAATACTAATAATTTCTAGAAAAGCTAAAAACACCATAAAAAAGAAAAGTGAGATAAATTTTCTTTTTAAGTTTTGCGGCAACAATAAAATTAGTTTCTTTATATCTTCCATGTTAAAATAATGTATGTATAAAAAAAAAATTAGAGAAAAGATAGTTATAACAGGTGCATCAGGATATATTGGGTCTATTTTATTAAAAAATCTAACAAAAAATAATCAAATTTTTTTAATTGATAAAAAAAACTAACTATATGACGTAACATCTCTTAAAATTTATAATACTTACTTATTTTTGAACGTATATTAAAATTAAAATGTATACTATTTAATATAGAAAAAATTTTTTTCTTTACAAGTTTTTTTACATTTTTCATATTATCATTTGCAAAATCTGAAACATTTATGATTTCTGCTGGAGATTTACTATTAGTATCTAATATTTTTTTTAGATGAAGGTTTTTTTGATTTATCTTATTTATAATCAAAATATTATAACTTAAAAAGATATATCTAAAGAATTTATTAAAAAATTTATTTATCAAACTTTCATGCAAATTATAACTTTTTAAATTATTTATTTTTGAACTTACTAATTTTAATGCTATCCAATTAATTGTTTTTAATATTTTAGAAATTTGAATAGATTTATTCAAATTTTTTTTAATATTTTCTACATACTGAGATTTATTTCTTGAAATTACTACAAGATCATTTGGAACTACAGAATATTCTTCAGAGCAAGTTAAAACAGGTAAACCAAATAATAAAGCTTCTAAAGTTACACTGCTTCCCTCAGTTAATACCACATCTGAATAAGGTAAAAAGTTATATAAAGATATATTTTGACTTGGCCAATTAACAAATATATTTTTTGGTAATTGATTGTTAAAAATTTTTTTAAAATTATTTATCTCTTCAGAGTTTAATGGATTTCTTTTACTGGGCATTAGTCTAGGATGAATTCTAAGAATAAAAAATAACTTAGGATTTTTTTTTGCAAAATTTAAAGTAAACTTTAACCAATCAATATTTGTTTTAAATAATTTTTTTTTTGGATATCTGTTCCCTACAGTTTTATTTGCAAACCCTTCATCAGCACTAGAGGTCACAAGCAAAATAATTTTTTGAGATTTAGAAATTTTCAGTTTGTCTATAATATTAAAGTTTCTTTCAGGCTTTTTAGAGAAAGTCATATATAATTTTTTATCAAAAACACTGTTAAAATGCTCAAAAACTAAACTTAAACTTTTTTTTGTGAGAGTATTTTTATTTTTCAAATGTGGCCAAATTTTATTTTTTAAAAAATATGAATGATTTATTGTTGATGAAAATTTCGTAAACTCTAGCAAAGAGAGTCTATTTCCAAAATGATCTCCGTGTTCAAAATTATAAACATTCTTTTTGTATTTTCTACATAGGCTCATCATAATTCTATTCATAGAATACGAACTATTATTTACAATTACATCAGTGAAGAAAAAATTGTTGATTAATTTTTTTATTATAAAAAATAAAAAAATGCTTTTTTTTAAACTTTTAAGGTATATTTTTTGCTGATTGGCATCAAAATTTAAATTTTTTTTTTTGAAACTCAATAACAATTCATAGGCTGCAAATTTACCCAATGGAATATTTTCTATTTTAAAATTTATAATTTTTTCTATTGGTTTATTTGATAATTTTTTTATTAATTTACTACAAGCTGTTTTAACTGATACATTTGTGAAATCTTCTAAATTTATACTAGAAAAATTATTATCTATTGAAGATATTTTTTTTTGGTAAAAAATACATTTCGTACATAGATTTTTTAAATTATCTTTTTTATCTTTTTTTAAATTGACTGAATGAAAAGCACTCCAATGTGTTGGGCAACTTCCCTCTAGTGATGACTTGCAATTTAAAAAAGTGATTTTATGTCCTAAATTTGCAATATCTTTTCCTAATTTTATATAAGGTAAATATGAGCTCCAACTTAATGGTTGAGGATTAAAAAAAATAAATCTTCTACTTTTCTGCATTGTTTTATTGTTTCAAATATTCTTTATTATTGAGAACTTTGTGTCAAATATTCTTTTAATCTATATTTAATAAAATTTTTGTTAAGCCTTATCTTTTTAACATGTGTAACATCTCTTGATTGAGTGCTAAAATATCTAAATGCACCAGATAATCTAAATCTATTAGTTAAATTTACTGATGATTTATGAAATAAATTAAAATTACATGCTAAAATCGAACCAGCTTTACCAGAAAAAGTTTTTTTTTTTTCTTTTAAAATTTTATTAATTTCAGGGTAAACATAATCTTTTTTCTTAGAGTCAAATTTAAATTTAGGGTTCTTTTTTTTATGACTACCAGGAATATATTCAAGCCCCCCACCACTAATAGGTATATCTATTATTGGAAACCATACTAAAATTGATTTTTCAAAATTTTTAATTTCGCTATAATATGTAGACTCTTGATGCCATCCAATCGCAGCAGTACTAGTTCCTGGGTTATCTACTCTCATAGTTAGATCTCCAAGAAAAATACTTTCTTTATTAATATTTAGTAAATTCGAGACAACACTCATTAATTTTTGATTTGTAGCTAACTTATAAACTTGATAATTGTTTTGGATGGAATGATAAAATTTGTAAAATTGTTTCTTATCTTTTTTGTAAAGCTCAGCTAATAGTTTATGTATATTCTTTCTAAAAAACGCTTTATTAGATTTAAAACCAATATTTACTATATTAACTTTTAGTGCATTAACTAAATCATTTAGTTCAGATTTATTAAAAATATTTTCTAATTTTATACAACCATCTTGTTTAAAAATTTTTTGGGGTTTTTTCATTTTTTAATCTTATAAAACTTTTAAATAAAAATGATATATTAATTTTAACAATGAAAATTACATAAACTTAAGTGTAAATTTCTATTAAAAATATTTGGTGATCTAAAATATGAAATATGAGATCCAATTTCAGCATTATTCCAATGACCAAACTTTGGTCCCATCAATATCCTTTTTAATAACCTTATATCAAGTGATAACTTAAGGAAATTTCTTTTTGGAATATAATTTTTTTTCTCAATCCTTATATTATCTTCATCAAATGGAAGCAATATAGTATAATCATCACAATTTATCAAAATATCAGTATCTATTTTTGAATTTTGAAAAATTTTTTTATTTTTAAAATTTTCAAAAGCTTTGTCAGCAAGAATTTGGATTTCTTTTTTTGATGGATAGGCATCTACTTCATAATCAAATTTTCTTTTTGACAAAACATCAGCAATATACTTTTCTTGTTTTTCAAAATCTAATTTCAAATACTCTTTGTTATTCTTGGGATCATTAAAATTAAAGGTTTCATCAGGTCCAATTTTTATAGATTTGATATGTTTTGTTTCTGGCTCAATTTTAAGTTTATCATCCAAAAACTTATAAGTTTCTGCTAGAGTTGGCACACCTCTAATTTTTTGTTTTTTACTAAGATGACCAGACAATACATAGGTTCCAGCAAATGGTAAATAATATTGAGGTTTTAACAACTTAATGTAATTGTGTGCTTGGTCTAAGAAACTTCTTTTTTTTATATCTGCTTCTTTAATTTTCTCTTTATAGCTTAAATTATCAAAACATTGAGGGTAAGGTCCCGCTCCACCATAACCAGTCAAAAGTACATCAATCTTTTTATAGTTTTGATTTATTATATTTAATGGATGTTTTGCTAAGCTAAAAGGGCAGTCATTTACATTAATTAATGTATTATTTTTGTATTCAATTACTGAAAGTGTATCAATTTGTTGTGTAGAATTTTTTAAGTCTAAATTAGCACATCCAGTAAATTTATAACACAACATAGGGTCACAATTATCAGCAGCATAAATTGTAATTCCTAAATCTTTTGTAATATCTTTTTTTATACCATTTTCTAACTCTAAAATTTTGTTAAAGCCAATTCTTTGTAATTTATTTTTTAGAAATGGACTATGAAATTTATGAATTAAAATTGGTATATTCTTATTTAATTTTTTAAGTGTATTTTCAGAACAATGATCAGGATGTATATGACTTACATAAATCACATCATATGAATTCAATTCTTCAAGATTTAAATTAATATCAAAATAAGGGTAGTGAGACCATGAACCATAGTATTCACCATCGGTAAGCCAAGGATCAGTAAGAATTTTGAAATTTCCAAAATCTATGCCAACAGTAGCAGATCTATATAATTTAATTTTCATATTTGATAAAATAACGAATATTTAATTTATTTAACCTCATCATATTTTGCAAAAAGCAGAGATTGTAATTTTATTGCTTGGTTCAACATATCTTGACATACT
>MDSV01097993.1_pt1 | contig 16535 bp, 15 predicted proteins | sample 810851 | NCBI WGS metagenome assembly MDSV01 (sample SAMN05326640, study PRJNA326480) | marine metagenome | isolation source: seawater | place: Atlantic Ocean: North East | collected 2012 | reverse complement strand
TAATGCCGTCTTTAGTGCCAGCAACTTTAAAATCCATATCACCTAAATGATCTTCATCACCAAGAATATCTGATAAAACTGAAAACTTATCGCCCTCTTTTATTAAGCCCATCGCTATTCCAGCCACAGGTTCTTTAATAGGCACTCCAGCATCCATGAGTGATAAAGATGTTCCACATACTGTCGCCATTGAGGAAGATCCGTTGGACTCTGTTATCTCGGACACGACCCTAAGCGTATATGGAAAATTTTCTTTCAAAGGTAAAGATGAATTTATAGCTCTCCATGCTAGTTTACCATGACCTATTTCTCGTCTACCAGTTCCTATTCTTCCACACTCACCAACAGAAAAAGGAGGAAAATTGTAGTGCAACATGAAACTTGATCGATGCATACCATCTAGACTCTCAAGCCTTTGTTCATCATCTGACATACCTAACGTTGTAACCACTAATGCTTGGGTTTCTCCTCTTGTAAATAGAGCAGATCCATGCGTTCTTGGTAATACGCCTACTTCACACTCAATCTTTCTTACATCCGCTAATCCTCTGCCATCAATTCTTTTTTTATCTTTTAGTATTGCAGTTCTTACAATATCTTTTTCAAGAGACTTAAGTTGAGCCATCGCTTGATTTTCTGTAACGCTCTCATCTTCTTTGAACATTTCTTTACATTTAGTGTCTATCTCTGAAATTGCTGTTGATCTTTTTTTCTTATCTACTTCTTTAAAGGCTTTTCTAAGATCATTTTCAAACTCTTTAGCTATTTTCTTCTTTAATTGTGTGTTGTCAATCTCTTCAATTTCCCATTTAGGCTTACTAGCTTTCTTTGCTAATTTTTCAATAGAATTTATCACTGGTATAAAGCTCTCATGTCCGAATTTTACTGCATCTAACATTATTTTTTCTGATAACCCTGACGTTTCGGACTCTACCATTAGTACTGCGTCCTTCGTTCCAGCTACAACTAAATCTAATTTAGAAGATTTTAATTCTTCTTGAGATGGATTTAATAAATACTTTCCATCTTTAAATCCCACTCTACTTGCTGCTATTGGCCCTTGAAAAGGTAAACCTGATATTGAAAGTGCAGCAGACGACGCAATGATTGATAAAATATCGGGCTGATTTTCTCCATCATAAGATAAAACTGTAGGCAAGAGCTGTACTTCATTCATAAAATTTGATGGGAACAAAGGTCTTATAGGTCTGTCTATTAATCTTGAAATTAAAGTTTCTGCTTCGGTAGGTCTAGCTTCCCTTTTAAAATATCCGCCAGGTATTTTTCCTGCAGCATAGTATTTTTCTTGATAATTTACAGATAAAGGAAAATAATCTTGACCCTCATTAAGTTTTTTTGCTCCAACAGCTGTAGCTATTACAACAGTTTCTCCTAGCTTAGCTATTATCGCTCCATCAGCTTGTCTTGCGACTTTGCCTGTCTCGAGAATTAATTTTTTTCCACCAAAATCTATTTCTTCTTTTTGAATTTTAAACATTATTTTCTTAGACTCAATTGTTTTATGATTTTCTCATATGAGTCGGGTTTTTTTCTTTTAAGATAGCTTAATAATTTTTTTCTTTTGTTAACTGACTTTGATAAACCTATTGTAGAGTGTTTATCTTTTTTAAACTTTTTAAAATGAACTGCTAACTTCTCAATTTTATTACTTAATAAACCAATTTGTATTTCGGCAGACCCCACGTCATTTTTATTAATGGCTAGAGATTTAATTATATCTTTTTTTTTCTGTTTCATTCTTTTTGTTTTCTTTAATTAATCTTTCGATTTTTTCAGCATATTCGAAAGATCTATCTTCAATAAAGTTGAGTTTTGGAAGAAATTTTAAACTTAGCTTTTTTGATAACGCTTTTCTAACAATATGCGAGTTATCAGTCAATACTCCAACTATTTCTTTCATGTCTATTCCACCTAGTGGTATCACATAAACTCTTGCAGTTTTCAAGTCTGGGGTCATTCTTACCTCTGTTACCGTAATGAATCTTGAGTTAAATGACGATATCTTTGTCTCATTTTTAATGAATATTTCACCTATACTTTGCTTTACTAGCTCTCCTACTCTTAGCTGTCTTTGGGAATAACCTTTGTTTGAAAAATTGTTATTAATCATATAGTTCTCTCAATTTTTTGTATTTGATAAGACTCTATTATATCCTTTTCTTTAAAATCTATAAAATCTCTTAAGCTTATTCCGCACTCTAAACCATTTTTTACTTCTTTTACTGCGTTTTTTTCTCTAAAAATGCTGATGATTTCACCATCATAAACGACTGATCCATCTCTAACGATTCTTGCTTTAGACTTGTTTTGTATTTCGCCTTCTATAACTTTAGATCCTGCAATTTGACCAAATTTTGAAACTTTAAATATTTTTTGAACTTCGGCAGAACCAAGTGGGATTTCTTTTGTGTCAGGCTCTAATAAACCAGATAATCTTTTTTCAATGTATTCAATGGCTTCATAAATTATATTAAAATATTTTATTTCTATTTTTTGGTCATCAGATATTTTCTTTGCCTCCCGATTAGCTTTAACGTTAAAACCAATTAATACAGCGTTTGAAGCCTTGGCTAATGAAATGTCAGTTTCATTAATCATGCCTATATCTGATAAAATAATTTTAGTTTTTACTTCTGGGTGAACAATCTTTTCTATTGCCATTTTTAACGCTTCGCTTGATCCGTGAACATCTGACTTTATAATTACATTTAATTCCTCCTTTTCTTCTCCTTTATCAAAAATTGTTGACTTATCATTAATCATTATTTTGCTTTTAGATACTCTCTCACTTTTAAATTCAGAAATTTCTTTTGCTTTGTCTTCACTTTCAGTTACCAAAAACTCTGCCCCCGCAAATGCTGTGTCATTCATACCTAAAATTTCAACAGGCATTGATGGATATGCTTCATCAACAGACCTTCCATCGTGGTTTATCATGGCTCTAATTTTTCCCCATGTTTTACCACAAGCAAAATAGTCACCTTTTTTAAGTCTTCCATTGGATACTAAAACTGTAGATACCGGCCCTTTACCTTTATCAATTTTTGACTCTATAACTACGCCTGTCGCATTGTCAGAAACAGAGGCTTTTAAATCCAAAATTTCAGATTGTAATAATATGCTTTCTTTAAGTTTGTCTAAATTAATTTTTTTTGTAGCTGAGACTTCCACAAATAACGTATCACCGCTTAAATCTTCAGCAACAAGTTCATATCGCATAAGGTCATTTTTTATTTTTGTAACATTTTTGTTTGGTAAATCTGATTTATTTATAGCAACAATAATTGGTACTTTTGCAGCTTTGGCATGATTAATTGCCTCAATAGTTTGTGGTTTAATTCCATCGTCTGCAGCTACAACTAAAACTACAATATCTGTAATCTTAGATCCTCGTGCCCTCATTTCTGTAAAAGCCGCATGTCCAGGAGTGTCTATAAATGTGATTAATTGATTTTTATCGGTTTTTATTTGGTAAGCTCCTATATGTTGAGTAATTCCACCAAATTCGTTCGAAACAACATCAGTTTGTCTCAATGCATCAAGTAGTGAAGTTTTTCCGTGATCCACATGACCCATTATCGTAACAACAGGTGGTCTCTTTTCTATTTTGCCACTCATAGATTTATTTTTATTGATTTCTTCTGGTTGAGAATTTTCTATGATTGCTTTATGGCCAAATTCTTTGACAATATATTCAGCCGTATCCTTGTCGATTGTGTGATTTATTGTTGCTATAACTTTCATATTAAGTAAAAATTTTATAATATCATTTGATTTTTCTGCCATCCTATTTGATAATTCTTGAATAGTAATTTGTTCTGGAATTTTAACTTCTTTAATAACCTTTTTGTATTCTTTCTTATCGTCTGAGTCCGGACTATTCTTTTTTTCTTTTAGCCTGGCTCTTTTAACTGCAGCTAAACTTCGTTGTTTAATCTCGATTTCTTCAACATTAAGGGCTCTTGAAACTGTTAGTTTAAAGTCTCTTTTATCGATTGGTGTCTTTAATTTTAGTTTGCTTTTTCCAGTAGGTTTTTCATCCTTTTTAATGAAAGCTTTAGTAGCTTGTTGTTCTACAAATTTTCTAGTAAATTTTTTATTTTTATTTCCTAGATTTTTAAAGTTTTGATCTGGAGAATTTACGTTTCTTAGATTTTTTGTTGATTTAGAAAAATTTTTTCTATCATTGGGTATAGAATATGATTTTTTATTTTCTTTTTTTAATAGCGAACTTGAGTCAATCTTTTTTTTAAAGTTTGATGAAATTGTTAACGTTTTTTTCTTATCTTTCTCTTTTTCCATAATTTATTTAAATACAATATTTCTTGCAGACATTATTAATTGATCTGCCTCCTCTCTTGTTAAAGAAAACTCCTCTAAATAGCCTTGAAGTCTTACTTTCTTACCTTTTATCTCATCATATCCACCGACTAACTCATCTGTAGATAGATCTGCAAAATCCGACAGTTTTTTTATATTTTTTTGACCCAAAATTACTAGCATACCCTGCGTCATACCTTTAAGATTAATTAATTCTTCTTCAACTCCTAATTCTTTTAGTCTTTTCCCAATTTCTTCTTTAACTTTAACTAGACTTTCTTTAGACCTTGATATCAATTCCTTGGCTGTCTCTTCATCTATCGCCTCAATTTTTGAAATATCTTCAGCTTTAGCTTGTGAAATTTCTTCAATACTTTGAAAACCTTCTGATACTAATAGTTGTCCTAAAGTTTCATCAACTTCTAGATTTTTTATTAGTGCTTCAGTTTTTTCTTTAAATTCTGCTTGTCTTCTCTCCGAGTCTTCTTTGTCAGTTAAAATATCAATTTCGAAATTTGTTAGTTTAGATGCTAACCTTACGTTTTGTCCCCTTCGTCCAATAGCTTTACTTAAATTTTCCTCACTTAGAATTACGTCAATTTTTTTGTTTGACTGATCAATTAATACCTTTTGGATTTCTGCTGGCGAAAGTGATTCTGAAATAAGAGTTGGTAAATCTTCAGTCCATTTAATTATATCAATTTTTTCACCATGCAATTCATTTACAATTGTTTGTACTCTACTTCCCCTCATACCTACACAAGCTCCTACTGGATCAATCGAAGTATCTTTTGAGTAAACACATATTTTAGCTCTACTACCCGGGTCTCTAGCAACTGATTTTATTTCAATTACTCCTTCATATATTTCTGGAACTTCTTGAAAAAAAAGTTTAGCTAAAAATTGTGGATGAGCTCTAGATAAAAATATCTGATGACCTTTTAATTCTTTTTTTACCTCATAACAATATGCTTTGACTCTTTCGCCTGTCTTTAATACTTCTCTTGGTATAAGTTCATCTTTTTTTATAACTCCTTCAGCCTTTCCTAAATCTACTATTACGTTTCCGTATTCTAGTCTTTTTATTATTCCACTTAATATAAGTCCCTGTTTATCAATAAAATCTTCATATTGTCTATTTTTCTCGGCTTCTCTAACTTTTAAATTAATTACTTGCTTTGCACTTTGTGCTGCTATCCTACCAAAATCTATTTGTGGAAGATCTTCATAAATTTTGTCTCCAGCCTTTAATTGTTCAGATTTATCGTTATTTATTGAATTAGCATCCTTAGCAGTAATTTCACGACTTGGATCTTCTACAGTATCAACAACATCTAAAACTTTCTGTATACTAATGTTTCCTGTCTCCCTATCAATTTTTACAAGAATGTTATTATTTTGACCAAATTTCGTTAAAGCGGCTTTTTGTATTGCGCTTTCCATTGATCCAATAACAATATCTTTATCTATTGATTTCTCGTTAGCGACTGCATCAACTATTCTTAATAACTCGAGTTTGTCTAGTCCTCTGTTTAACATTTAAAGTCTCCTAAAAAAAAATGGGCTAGTGCCCATTTTGTAATTTTTAATAATTTAGTTATTAATAAAGAATAATTAAGGTTTTTTCAAGATTACACCTTTTTAAAATATGACATTTTATCTGTTTTTTCCCATGAAAATTCACCTTTATTAGTTGGTTTTCTGCCAAAGTGGCCATAGGATGATGTTATTTCATATATTGGCTTGTTAAGGTTAAGCAATTCTCTAATTCCTCTGGGAGATAAATCAAAATTATCTTTGATAATTTTTTCAACTTTAGTTGTTTTATTTTCATCTTTGTCACCTAATTTTACGTATATTGAGAGTGGTTTTGAGACTCCAATTGCATAAGATAATTGAATTAAACATTTATCAGTCAGACCTGAAGCGACAATATTTTTTGCTAAATATCTTGAAACATAAGCTGCTGAGCGATCAACTTTCGTGGGATCTTTACCTGAAAAAGCTCCTCCACCATGCGGAGCAGCCCCTCCATAAGTGTCAACTATTATTTTTCTTCCAGTCAAACCAGTATCACCGTCAGGCCCTCCAATAATAAACTGTCCTGTAGGATTTATATAAATTTCAGATTTTTTAAGGTCGCTTAATAATTCTTTTGGAATTGACTTATTAATATAAGGTAGAATCAATTCTTTTACTTTTTCCTGATCTAATTCTTTAGAGTGTTGAGTAGAAATTACGACTGATGTAACTTTTTGAGGTTTACCATTTTCATATTGCATTGTAACTTGACTTTTAGAGTCAGGCTCGATTCCTTCTAATGCTCCTGATTTTCTGTCTTCAGCCATTAACCTTAAAATTTTATGAGAGTAAAATATCGGAGCTGGCATTAAATCAACTGTCTCATTGCATGCATATCCAAACATAATACCTTGATCCCCCGCTCCTTCATCTTTGTTATCTTTGGAGTCAACTCCCATTGCAATATCTGCTGATTGCTCATGAAGATGAGATTCTATTTGTGTTTGGTCTTTCCAGGAAAAGCCCTCTTGGTCGTAACCAATGTCTTTAATACAATTTCGTACTTTATCAATAATTTCATCTTTACTGATATTCGGACCACGTATCTCTCCTGCAAGAATAACTTTATTTGTCGTAGTTAATGTTTCACATGCTACTCTTGAAAAGGGGTCCTTAGATAAATAACTATCGACAACCATATCTGAAATTCTATCACATACTTTATCAGGATGACCTTCTGATACAGATTCGCTGGTAAATAAATAATTTTTTTCAGTCATTTTTTTTATATCTTAAAGAGATAAAACAATATGTAAATAAAAGGACAAAAAATATCAAATCATTTTTATTTCCTCTTTTTTTTTCAATTATTGGTAACCTATACTCTAAATTCCCTGTTTCACTGTTTTTTAAGGCTTTTATTATTTGTCCTTTGTTATTTATTATAGCGCTGATACCTTTATTGGCAGATCTTAAAACAAAAGAATCACTTTCGATTGCCCTAAAAATGGATTTCGAAAAATGTTGGTGAGGACCTATAGTATCTCCAAACCAAGCATCTTCTGAAATATTAATTAGTAAATTGTTCTTTAATTTTATCTTTTGGATTAATTCCGGAAAAATGATTTCATAACATATTAAAGGTAAAATATTTAAATTTTCGTAAGCAAAAGTATCTTGTGTATTTCCGTAACTAAAAGAGCCAAACCCTTCAGTAATTTTTTTTAATCCAATTTTTTCTAGTTGTGTTTGAAAAGGTAAAAATTCTCCAAAAGGTACTAATTTAATTTTGTTATACTGGAATTTTTTGTTTAAATTATTATCTACAATCACAAAGCTGTTAAAAAATTTACCTTCTGTTTTAGCGAGTGTATTAATACCAAAAATTATTAAGTGGTTCCTGGAAAAACTATCTTGAATTAAATTATTATATTTTTTAATTTCAAAGAAATATTTACCAGACAACGCGCCTTCAGGCCAAACAAATAATGTTTTTTTGTTCTTATCAGCATTACTATACTTTATTAATTTTTTTACTCTTTCATATGTTTCTTCTTCGGATAAATTATATTTTAATTTAAAATTTGGAGATATTACTTTGACATAAACATATTTATCTTCTTCAAGATTTTTTTTAGTTTCAATTATATTGTTATTTAATATGTAATTTCCATAAAGATAATTAGAGAAGAAAGCTATAAAGAATAGAGCAATCACTAAGCCTTTATATTTAAATTTTTTTATAAAAAGAATATTAGTTATACAAAAAAAAGTTATTGTTAATAAGTTAAATGCAAACAATCCAATCGGATTTAAAATTTGAATTATTTCATTAAACCAAGACCAGCTATATGCCCAAAGGTTCCATGGAAACCCTGTCAATATTTTTGCCCTTAAGTAATCAACTAACGATATTGTTGCGCAAAATAAGAAGGTTGATTTTAAATCGTACTTTAAATATTTTCCACAAACCAGAGTTCCTAAACCATAGAAAAGACCTAAGGATAAAGGTATTAAAATAATTGTGATAGGAGTGAAACTTTTAAACGTCTCATCAAATTGTAAAGAGTTAGAAATCCAGTATGTGCCTGTTAAAAAAAAACCAATTCCAAAAAAATAACCTGCGTAAAATAAATTTATTAAATGTGGTTTTTTCCTGTACTTGTTTTTTGATCTCTTATTTATGTTGCATAAGATAAAAAAAAGAAAAGGAAATATTAAAAAGTTAATTATTGTGAAGTTATATGGTTGAAATGAAAAAACCGAGAAACAGCCAAGAATAAAAGGTATTATAAATACCAGCAACATTCTGCTGTTGAGGAAAAGATTGATCATTTAATTTAATTTTTTAAGAAATTTGTTTTCAATAGCACTCATTCTTTTATAATTTATATTTTTTTTATGATCATAGCCAAATAAATGAACTAGACCGTGTATCCATAATATATCTAAATGTTTTTTAAACAAAGTTTTTGACTCTTTATTTATTTTTTTAAAGTTTATAATTATATCTCCTAAGTATATTTCTTTGTTTAATTTTTTTAATATTAGAAATTTTTTTTTATTCTGGTTTGGAAAAGACAAAATATCCGTTGATTTATCTTTTTTTCTAAATTTCTTATTTAAATTTTTTATTTCTTTCGCCCCAGATAATTTTAGACTAAAAGAATATTTTTTTTTACCAAAAAATTTATCATTTTGAATTTCTTTTATTTTTCGTTTTAAATATGCTTCTGGATTTTTTATAAACTTGAGCCAGATTTTGTCTTTGACAATAACATTAATATTTATCATCAATATTTTTGTTAAAAGCTTGAATAATTTTTGTTACTAAAGGATGTCTAATTACATCTTTGTGATCAAATTCTATTACTTTAATTTCTTTTACTTTATTAAGAATTTTTTTTGTCTTTATTAATCCAGAATGAGATTTATTAATTAAATCTATTTGTGATGGATCTCCATTAACAACTATTTTAGAGTTTTCTCCTATTCTTGTTAAAAACATTTTAATTTGTGTTAATGTTGCGTTCTGGGCTTCATCCAATATGGCAAAAGAATTTTTTAAAGTTCTTCCTCTCATAAATGCTAACGGAGCTATTTCAATTTCACCAGTTTCAATTTTTTTATTAATCTTTTCAAAACCAAAAAGATCATATAGCGCGTCATATAGTGGTCTCAAATATGGATCAACTTTTTCTTTCATATCGCCTGGTAAAAATCCTAATTTTTCACCAGCCTCTACAGCTGGCCTTGATAAAATTACTTTCTCTACTTTTTTTTCAAACAACATTGTCATTGCAACTGAAACTGCCAAAAAACTCTTGCCTGTTCCAGCGGGGCCAAGGGCCATTGTAATATCATTATTTGTTAATGCTTTAATATAATCAGATTGTTTTTTTGATCTTGCAATTACTGTTTTTTTTGGTGTTTTAATAAGTTGATCTAAATTGTGAACATTTGATTTAAAATTAAAATTTTTTTCTTTTACTGAAAGCATTAAGTCCTGTTTTTCTATCAAATTAGTTTTTAAATATTTGTTAACTAAAAATTTGATTGCTTCAGATGTTTTGTTTATTTCTTCATTATTTCCCTTAATTGTTATTGAATTTCCTCTAAAAAAAATCTTAGTTTTGGTCAGTTTCTCGAGTTCATTTAAATTGCTGTTAAACTCACCAACAACTGATACTAGGATATCATTGTTGTGTATTTTGATATTAATTGTCTCTTTATCTATCTTTTTAACACTGTAATTATGATCTAGATTTTCTATTTTAGACATATTTAAGCTGCAAGGAAATTATCAGTATTTAGTAACTCTCCATAAATAGTATGTTGAGAAAATTTTTTAATTATTACTCTTTTTTCCTGACCTACTATATTCTTTTTTGAATAAACTATAACAGGATTTTGATATTCATCTCTTCCAAAATATTTATCTTTTTCCTTATTCATTTTATTTTCAAATAAAACCTTTACGATTTTATGTAAAAGATTTTTTTTGTAATCTAATTTAATTTTTTCTGCAATTTTCTGGAATACTATGAGTCTTTTCTTTGCTAATTCCGGACTTATCATTTTCAATTCACCTGCTGGGGTACCTGGTCTTGGACTAAAGACAAAGGAATATGAATTTATAAATTTTACTGTTTCCATTAGATTGCAAGTCTTATCAAAATCGTCACCCTTTTCACCAGGATATGCAATTATAAAGTCACTAGCAAATTTTATTTTAGGATTTTTTTCTTTTAGTGTATCAATTATTTCTAAATATTCTTTAATATTATGTTTTCTGTTCATGCTTTTTAATATTTTATCGGAACCTGATTGAACCGGTAGATGTAATAGAGGCATTAACTTTGTGCAATCTTTATGTGCTTCGAACAAATCTTTTGTCATATCTTTGGGATGAGAAGTGGTGTAGCGTATTCTTAAAAGATCCCTCTTTTTTTCAAGAGCATATATAATGTCAGATAAACGTTTTTTACCATCGCTATAAGCATTTACATTCTGACCTAACAAAGTTATTTCTTTTGATCCATTATTAATAAGATTGTCAGCCTCATTTAAAATTTCATTAAAATTTCTAGAATGTTCAGGACCTCTTGTATAAGGAACAACACAAAACTTACAAAACTTATCACAACCCTCTTGTATAGTTAAAAAAGTTGAAATTTTAGAATCATTATTGTTAATTAATTTAAGCTGATCAAACTTTTCTATTGCCTTGAAATTTGTAATGTCCTGCTGATTTTTTTTATTTTCTATATCTTTTATAACCTTATTTATTGTTTGATATGACTGAGGACCGATCACTGCATCAACGTAACGATCCTTTTTTAGTATTAAATCTCCTTCAGCTTGTGCAACACATCCAGCAATAATTAATATTGGTTTTTTTTTATTTCTATATTCTTTTTTAACTCTTCCAACATCATGAAAAACTTTTTCAGTTGCCTTTTCCCTTATGTGGCAAGTATTAATTATGTAACAATCTGCTTCTGATATTTTTTTAGTTGGGAAATAATTAATCTTTTTAGTTATGTCTAATATTCGATTGCTGTCATATTCATTCATCTGGCAGCCAAATGTTTTTATAAATATCTTTTTTTTCAAATTACTTTCTTTTTTTTGATCCATAAAGTTCTAACTTATGGTCAACCAAACTGTAACCAAGTTTTTTAGCAATTTTAATTTGTAACTCTTCAATATCTTTATCGACAAATTCTATTATTTCACCTGTATTAACATCAATTAAATGGTCGTGATGTTCGTCAGTTGAAGGCTCGTATCTTGACTTGCCTTCTTTAAAGTCATGTCTTTCAATGATGCCTGACTCTTCAAATAATTTTAATGTTCTATACACTGTTGCTATACTGATTTTCTTATCGATTAAGCTAACCCTTTTATGTAATTCATCTACATCGGGATGATCTTTTGATCCAAATGTTAATTTTGATTCGGACATTACTTTAGCTATAACTCGCCTCTGTTCAGTAAGCCTTACTCCTTTTTGTTTACATTTTTCTTCTATAACGCTCATTATTCTAAAATCTTTTACTGATAAATCGGATTTACCATTTTATTTTCTAATTGTTTATTTTTTATCAAAATCTCAATATTTTCAAGTTTTAATTCCGATAATTGATTACTTTTATAGCCATATAATTTAGAACCATGTACAATTTGGATTCCTTTTGCCACAGATAAAGAAATTCTAATAGAGGAATAGCTGCCTGGCCCAATATTAACTAATATTGAGTATTTGCTACTTAATTTAACTTTATGTTTTTTTGTTAAGTTAATAATATTATTAACAAGTAGATTATTGGAGTTAATATTGTTTTGTAATTTTTCTTTAAAGAATTTATTATCTAACCTTAAACCTATAGAATTATTTTTACCGGTGCAATTAATTATTAAAAAATTATTAATCATTTTTATATTTTTTTTCCCATTTAAATTAAATTTACATTCATCCGATTTAATAGTGGATGACTTTGGTATAATTACTATAATGTATCATCGTTTTGAAGAAAATAAATACCCCTCAACAAATATAAAGATAGATGTATTTAAAAAACATATTGAAATGATCAGAGAGAATGGCATTAGATTTATTAATCCATCAAATTTTGAAAATGAACTAAAAAACAACAAAAAAGAAAGAAAATTATTACTTACTATTGATGATGGGTATCAGTCTTTTTATGAAAATGCTTGGCCGATTTTAAAGGAGTCAAAGATTCCTTTTATCTTGTTTATAAGCACAAGAGAGGTTGGTAAAAGAGGATATATGAGCTGGGAAAATATAAAAGATATAGAAAAGTATGATTTTGTTGAAATTGGTAATCATAGTCATACTCATGACTATCTAATAGATTTTGAAGATCGAGACATTAAAAATGACTTAGAAAAGTCTATAAGTATTTTTAAAAATAAGTTAGGTAAAAATTCTTCTTTTTTCTCATACCCGTTTGGTGAATATAGTTCCAGTTTAAAAAATATAGTTATTGATCTTGGATTTAAATACGCTTTTGGACAACACTCAGGTGTGGTTGATCACACTAAAAACTTTTTTGAAATGCCAAGATTTCCAATTAATGAGAAATACGGCGAAACAGAAAGATTCGAAACTATTCTAAAGACTCTTCCATTTCCTTTTAAGTCTATTCAACCTGAAAATAAGTACATAAGTAATAAAAACAATCCACCAAATGTAAGTATTCAATTTTATGACAACATAGAAAATTTAAATAATATAAATTGTTTTTCAAATGAAGAAAATAAATGGAGAAATTCTAAGATTATTTTAGATGAAAAAAATAATTTAAAAATAAGTTTAGAAGGAAAATTTACCACTGAAAGAGGTAGGATTAATTGCTCTCTTAGGGAGAAAAACAATTTCTATAGGTGGCTTGGCATTCAATTCGTGGTCAAAGAAATTAAAAACTAAAGCTGTATGTCTTTTTTAACAACAGAGTTAGTGAGCTGAACTGTTTCAAAATCTGACAAATCATTTTGTTTTATAATCTGCTCTAAAATGTCGGTATATTCTTTTCCAGTTTGTGCATATCGGTCTAGAGTATCTGTCAACTCTAGTCCCTTAATACTTTTATTTCTTTTTCTAATCTTATATCTTTTTTCCCTAAATTCAGAATAACCTTTGTGTGTATTTAAATTATTTTTGTAAGCTTTAACTGACGCTCTTAAAATTGGAAATCTTAAAATTTTATGATTTTCATTTTTTCCTTTATTTAGAGGTTCTATACCTTGACCTGTCCATGTCCATTGACCAAATATTGCGTTTCCCTCTAAAGCAAATCTTGATGTTCCCCATCCACTCTCTTTTGCTGCTTGAGCTAAAGCAATAGAAACTGGAATAATATCCATCCTTTTATCAAGTTCAGTTATATCTGAATTTTTTACTTTGTATTCTCTCAGTTTTAATCTTAACCAAGACTTTTCTTTATCCGAAGTCATTTTTTTTGAAGTAATTCTTTTAAGTTTAATTTTATCATCTAAAATTTTCTCATTTTCAGCCACTACTAATGGTAAAACAATTTTAATAAATGTTTCCTTTTTAAGTTTTGTATCTTTTATTTCATCTAAATCTTTTGGAAATTGAGTAAAATATATTGGTTTAACTTTTTTTTGATATCTTACAGTTTTTAAGTCATATTCAACATCTTCGAACAAACTTAATACTGTTTCAGTTTTTATATTTAAATTCGGTAAGACCAATTCAGTAACTTGACTTGGCGATTTTTCTTTTTTTGACTCAGGTTTTTTTACCTGCTTTTGCTCATCTTTTTTTTCTGATTTTTTTTCTATTTTTTTCTTTACTTCTTTTTTTTGTTTTTCAATTTTTTTTAGTTTATCTTTCTCAACCGGTATTGATTGGGTTACATTATTTCCCTCATAGTTTTCTTTTAGAGTGTAAAAGGTTATACCAATAGCACACACAAATACTACAACACCAAAACCTTTAATTAACTTGTTAGTTTTTGTTTTTTCAACTTCAGAGGTGTAGAAACTGCTGAACGTATCAACTAATGCATTTGAGATGAAACTAGAAACAGTATTAAATACTTTAGGAATTGTATTTAAAATACCAATTCCTAAATTACCTAAATTCCTCCACAAACTTTCAAAGAAATTTCCAACGCCTCCAGTAGTATCATCGTATAATCCCGTAGCTCCTTTTTTCGTTCTTTTGAAAAATTTTCCTACTCCGTCTGTTGTATCGCTATAAATTCCTGAAACCTCTTTTCCTGCTTTTGAAATAGGATTTGAGATGCTTCTTTTAAAAAAACTTACATTGAAATCTTTTGGTATAGGAACATTATTCTTTTTTAAAATATGTTCAATTTGATGAGTGGTAAGATTTTTTTTTCTTTTGATATAATTTTGAACTTCAGAAATTTTATATATTCTTACTAGTTCAAGTAGTTTATCTCTATAGCTTAAATTTTTTTTCATCTAAATTGCCTCAACTGAATTTACCTCTTTAACATAATGTTTTAACAAATTTTGTACTCCCTGCTTTAAAGTCATAATTGAGCTCGGACATCCAGAACATGCTCCTTGTAGTTCAACTTTCACAACACCATTTTCAAAAGATTTAAATTTGATATCACCTCCATCTCTAGCAACTGCTGGTCTTATTTTAGTATCTAAAACATCTTTAATTTTTGAAATTGTTTCGTTGTCGTCAGATTTTTTTTTCTCTTTACTGTTAATCAATATTGGATCTCCAGTTTTTTCAAAATAATCATTTAAATGTGAAATGATCATAGGTTTTAAACTATCCCAAGACACATTTTTTTCTTTTTTAACTGTCAAAAAATTGTCTGAAATTAAGACAAGTTCTACGCCTGAAAAATTTAATACCTCTTTTATAAATGGAATTTTAATGTTCTTTAAATTTGTTTTTTTAAATTCCTCTGTTCCGACCTTTGATAAAACTTTTTGTGACAAAAATTTTAACGAATCTGGATTAGGTGTTTGTTCTACTTGTATCATTGTAGTATGTATATTACACAAATCCTACTATTTCACGTATCTTTTTTAGGTTTTCCTCAGCAATTATACTGGCTTTTTGTTTGCCTTTTTTTAATACATCTTCTAAGTGTTTTTTATCTTTCATTAATTTAGCGATATTTTTTCCGATTGGGCTTATTGTCTCAACTAGTTTTTCAGATAGTTTTATTTTAAAAGATGAAAAATCTTTTCCTACAAATTCGTTAATAGTGGCCTCAATTTTTTGATCTGATAAATCTGAGTAAATACTTAATAAGTTATATGCCTCAGGCCTATTTTCATAATCTTGGATATTTTCAGTAATTGGATTTGCGTCAGTTTTTGCTTTTTTTATTTTTTTTACAATTTCATCTGAACTATCTTTTAAATTTATTCTAGAATAATCAGACTCCTCAGATTTGCTCATTTTTTTTGTTCCATCTCTTAAACTCATTATTCGAGAAATATTTTTTTGAATTAAAGGTTCTGGTAAAGGGAAAAAATCTTTTTTGTTAAAATCATTATTGAATTTTTGAGCAATATCTCTTGATAATTCTAAGTGCTGCTTCTGATCAGCGCCAACTGGCACATGTGTGGCTTTATATAATAAAATATCTGCGGCCATTAAATTTGGATAGATATATAAGCCAACACTTGCCTTTTCTTTATCTTTGCCGGCTTTATCTTTAAATTGTGTCATACGATTTAACCAACCTACTCTACATACACAATTTAAAATCCAAGCAAGTTCTGCGTGGCCACTTACAGATGATTGATTAAAAATTATACTCTTGTTTGAGTCTAGTCCTGAAGCTAAAAACCCTGCTGTAGTTTCTAAAATATTTGAGTTTAACTCTTTTGGGTTTTGAAACGTTGTAATAGCGTGCAAATCAACTACACAATATAAACAATTCTTTGATTTTTGAAGTGATACGAAATTTTTTAAAGCTCCTAGATAATTTCCTAGATGTAAATTACCAGTTGGCTGAACTCCAGAAAATACTAATTCTTTTTTCATACTAATTTGTTTTAAAACTTTTTAAATTAAGCGCTTTTAAAAAATAACAAGTCAAAAAATACAATAAAGCTGCGAAGATTACTATAAATAATAAGTATAAAATTTTATAATCACTTGAATAACTCAAGTTTTT
>MDSV01002924.1_pt1 | contig 16540 bp, 12 predicted proteins | sample 810851 | NCBI WGS metagenome assembly MDSV01 (sample SAMN05326640, study PRJNA326480) | marine metagenome | isolation source: seawater | place: Atlantic Ocean: North East | collected 2012 | reverse complement strand
GCGAACTGAGCGAGCAGATTAGCCGCATCGTCTAGATCAGAGAGGGCGACAGTCTCGACCGCACTGTGCATATAGCGGTTCGGGAGTTGGACCAGCCCCGTAGCTACACCGGCACGTGTAATTTGGAGTGCGTTTGAGTCGTTGGGTGCGGCTCGACCTAATGCCGCTACTTGGAAGGGGATCTCGGCGGTTTTTGCGATCAACTCCAGTCGTTGGTGCACTCGGGGATTAATGTTTGGCCCTCGTGGAATGACCGGTCCTGCACCCAAGTCAATAATCCCAAGCTGTCTCTTGTCGACCCCAGGACAATCAGTCGCGTGTGTGACATCGACTGCTATCGCTACCTGGGGGTCGATGCTATAGGCCGCGGTCCGTGCGCCTCGGAGCCCTATTTCTTCTTGCACGGTGGAAGCTACTACCAATTTGCAAGACACTCCTTTGTCTGCTGCTCGGCGCATTGCCTCGAAAACCACCCACACACCAGTGCGGTTGTCCATCGCAGGAGCGTTGGCGATCCCGTTCCACATTTCCTGAATGCCGAGCTGGACCGTTATGGCATCACCGATCGAAATGACTGAAGCTGCATCGTCTCGGTCTTTTGCACCGATATCGACCCACATCTTCTCAGGATCGACAACCTTCTTCTTCTCGTCATCGGTGAGCAAGTGGATTGCTTTGCGGGAGATAACTCCGGGGACGGTAGTGTCCGCTGCCCACACGTTCACCCGCTGGCCGACGAGTTGCTGGGGATCCCAGCCTCCTACCGTCTGAAAGAAAAGGTATCCTGACTCATCAATGTGTGAGACTACCATACCCAACTGGTCGCAGTGCCCGTCGAACATCAAGGTAGGACTTCCAACTGCGTTTATAGTTGCTATTACGTTGCCGTGTAGGTCTGTTTGGACTTCCTCAGCGAACGGTTTTACGTAGTCAAGAACGATCTCTTGGACAGCCTGCTCATAGCCAGATACGCCAGGCGCAGATAAGAGGTCCTCTAAGAACGAGCGTGCTGAGATTTCCATTTTTACCGGGGGGTAGTCAGTGCCACGAACGTCGGTTCGGCGGTCAAAATTCGCCTGTCGCCGCCTTCCCCGCTCGAGATCAAGATTCTTACGCTTTTAACCGAGATGAAATCTTCGTCTAACACGCAGAGATTCTAGCCCGGCTCCTGTAGCAACTACCTACGGATCACTTCAGCGTCTTCGAAGAAGGAACCGAGCGCGCTTCGCGGGTCCAGTTCTGAAACGAAGAGCGTGGCCCCGAAGGTAGAGGAGCTGTAGGTCCCGACCCAGATGTCGTATACGCCTGATGGCGCCTTTGCTATTTGAATGATTGGGTCTGTATCTCCGAAGCCGTCGTCGTCACAGGCCCAAGAGCCGTCAGGTGTGTTTACTAGGAGTGTGGCGTCTGCTCCTCCCTTGGACATCACATAGATGTAGAGGGTCGATCCGCCACCATCCCATGTAAGTTCGATATCAGGAGCGTTGGCTACGTATCCATATGAGCATGATCCATGGTCGGGGCTTATCGAGCCACCGGCCGTAAGATGCTTTGCCCAAGGGTCTGGGGTGAATCCGGCTGACAGCGCTATGTCACCGTAGGCCGCTTCTGCTGAGATCGACTGTCCGACAGCACTGAGAGGAAACACTGCATAAATCAGCGCGATGAGGAGTGAGGGCTTTCGCATGGGATCTGTAGGGCTGAGAGCTTCTTGGGTGGGTTAAGCGCTATAATTATAAGCGCACATAGGGCTATTTCGCACGCTCAGCCTCGTTGGGAACTTACGACGGTCTTCGTGAATTTACGCTTCGCCAGTCGCCTAGGAATCGTTCCGCGCACGCCTGCCCTAATGTGAACATCACGTGCATTTGTTGCATGTTGAACGAACCTACCCACGACCGAATCCAGCGGATCACCGGAGCCCCGTCGGCGTCAGCTTCTTCGAGTTGTGTTCGGAGGGAGTATATTATCTGGCCAGGCTCGTAGAACGTGTCGACATGGCAGGCGATGGTGTAGCGTGCATTTGGTTGGACGACAGGAGCTATTTTTGCTGAAGAGATAGTTTCCTCGAACGTCATCCGCAGTGCTTGACTGAACTGATCAGCCGTAGCGCCTCCAGCGTCCATGGTGATCGCTTCATCCCAATTCGCCTCGACCCGTACATCCACTGTCGTAACACCGCTTAGCCTGTTGACGTCCTCTGTCGACTGCGCAGCAGCCGAGCCGGCACTTAAGAAGAGGGCAAAGGTCAGTCGGAGTGAGGTACAGTAGTTTGGGGTCACTGTTTTGTCGGGGCAGAGTATTGTTAATCCAGATACACTAGAGACGTCTATGGTTTCCTAGGGCTTAGGGAAATTGTTAGTGGGTCTGGAGCTTATCTGATTGGTTAACAGTCATAGACTATTCAGGCCACGTCGCTTGCTGCCTGAGTTCTGTTCGGGGAACTTGATCCCTGAACCCAAATGGAGGAATCCGTATGCAGTTCCCGGTTATCAGATTGAGTGATCGATCTAGTCGTCGACGTTCAATCCGTTTGGTCATGTTCTTTGCTCTTTTTTGTGTCGTAGGCTCTGATTTCAACCTCAGAGCCCAGGAGGTTCCAGTAGACCCCGTGGCGTTCTCTTCGATGAAGTGGCGCGGGATCGGCCCGTTTCGGGGCGGGCGTTCCGTGACCTCGACCGGGGTAGTTGGTAACCCGCTCACTTACTACATGGGGACGGTAGGTGGCGGAGTCTGGAAAACGGAAGACGCGGGCACGACATGGCGCAATATTACCGATGGGCAGCTCGGCACATCCTCTGTTGGTGCGATTGCCGTGGCAGAGTCTGATCCAAACGTGGTTTATGTCGGGATGGGGGAACACGCTATACGAGGAGTGATGACCTCGCATGGTGACGGTGTCTACCGCTCAACGGATGCGGGTCGGACATGGAAGCATCTAGGGCTCGAGGGTACGCGATCCATTTCTAGGATACGAGTTCACCCTAATGACCCGGACTTAGTTTACGTCGCGGCTCAGGGTGCCCCATATGGAGCCAGTCCAGAAAGGGGCATTTATCGCTCGAAAGATGGAGGTCGGACCTGGGACCTAGTGCTCACGGTAGATCACAATTCCGGTGCGTCGGATCTCTCGATGGACATGACTAATCCGAGGATTCTTTACGCTTCGTTCTGGGATCATAGGCGTCTGCCGTGGCAGGTGGTCAGCGGAGGTCCGGGCAGTGGCTTTTGGAAGTCGACAGACGGAGGTGAGTCATGGGATGAAATCAACGAGGGATTGCCTGATCTCATGGGCAAGACCGCGATTGATGTTTCCCGGGCGAACCCCGACCGACTTTTCGCTATGGTCGAAGCTGATCCCGGTGGTGGCCTCTTTCGCTCGGATGATGCCGGAGCGTCATGGAAACTAGTCAGTGATGACTGGACGATAAGAGCGCGCGCCTGGTACTACATCGAAGTCTTCGCTGATCCTGTGGATGAAGAGACCGTGTACGTTCTCAATGCTCCGATGATGAAATCGATCGACGGAGGACGAACCTTCTCAAACGTTCCCGTTCTGCACGGTGACACACACGACCTTTGGATAAATCCTGATGATAACAAGGTCATGATCAACGCAAACGACGGCGGCGCTCATGTATCCTTCAACGCCGGGGTCTCGTGGTCCACACTTAATAATCAGCCTACTGCGCAGTTTTACCGTGTGAACGTGGATAATCGCTTTCCGTACTATGTGTATGGAGGCCAGCAGGACAACAGCGCAATTGCTATAGCGAGTCGCGGTCAGGGTGGAGTCACTTGGAAGGACTGGTATTCGATAGCTGGATGTGAGAGCGCGAGGCCGTCGTTCGATGCTGATGACCCTCGGTTCGTTTATGCGGGTTGCTATATGGGGATAATTGGTGAGTGGGATCACCAAACGATGTCTCAGCGCGATATAGCGGCCTATCCCGTTATGCCCGCTGCGCTCCAGAGTCGTGAGATGAAGTATCGGTACAACTGGAGTGCTCCTATCCTCGTTTCTCAGCATGATCCGAGAACCATTTACCACGCATCGAATCACGTGGTCCGTTCTCGGGATCGTGGGATGACGTGGGAAGAGATTAGCCCAGATCTTACGCGGGACGAAGACGTAAAACAGGGATATGGCGGTGGGCCGATAACGAACGAGGGGGCGGGGGGGGAGATCTACGGTACCATATACGCTCTGAGCGAGTCAGCACACGAACAGGGTGTGATTTGGACTGGGAGTGATGACGGGCTTGTTCATCTGACACGGGATGGTGGAGCGACGTGGCAGGATGTGACACCTGATGCATGGGGTGAGGTCATGGTAAACGAGATCGCTGTATCCCCACATGATCCTGCCGTGGCCTACGCGGCGATAAACAGATACAAGTTCAACGACTTCACTCCGATGGCTTATGTTACGCGCGACTATGGCGAGAACTGGGAAGAAATCTCAGATGGATTTGCTGATGAGGCGTGGGTGCATGTTGTGCGGGAAGATCCGCGCACGCCGGGGTTGCTTTATGCCGGGACGGAAACCGGAATCTATGTGTCGTTCAACGGCGGCGACCTCTGGCAGTCGTTGCAATTAAACCTTCCAAATACACCGATCAATGACCTGATTGTGCATGACCGCGAGAATGATCTTGTGGTTGCGACTTCGGGCAGAAGTTTCTGGATTCTAGACGATCTGTCTCCGCTGCAGCAGGCAGCACGAGATGTTCCGGATGGGGACGAAAATAGCCACCATCTCTATTCCCCTCGACATGCTTATCGGCTCGCTGGTGGTAGCGGCTTTGGCGGTGGTGGCGAGGGAGTCAATGGCCCAAGTGGTGCCGTAATCGACTTCATGTTGGGAGAAGTCGCCGACGGTGAGCCCGTAGCAGTTACAATCAAAACTCTCGCAGGTGATGTGATTCGGACCCTGTCTACACAGCCTGATCAAGAGGTCAGCCCTGGAGCCTCTGCACTTCTAGTCCACACGGGCCACAATCGCATCGTGTGGAATCTTCGTCATGAGAACATCCCTAATATCCCGGGAGCGTACGTTTTCGGTTCTCTTCAAGGCCGGCGCGTGATACCAGGAGACTACGTAGTCGAGCTTAGTGTCGGTGACTGGCGCGTGGAGGAAGCGCTCACCATAAGAAAAGACCCACGAGTCGAGACCACCCTGCAAGAATACGTAGAGCAGGATCAGTTCGTGGCCCAGGTTGCAGCTGAATTGTCAGCGATCCATCGGAATGTTAGTCGCAATAATGATGTAAAAGGGCAGATCGAAACGTTTCTCGACAGAGTGGGAGATGGGGTCGGGGCCGGTCCAGTGACCGAACAGGGTGAGCTTCTAGCCCAAGAGCTAGAGAATGTGGCCGACTCCCTCTACCAGCGTCGCGTCGTAGATGGACAGACAGTGATTAATTTCCCGAGTCGACTGAAGTTCCAGTATGTGTTTCTCCACGGGAACGCGGATGGCGCAGAAACGGGTGTAAGTATGGGATCACGTGAAGTGTTGTCAGATCTCCGAGCCCGTTGGACGGTTCACCGAGCGATCAGTGATGAATTACTTGGTCCGAGGCTGGACGCATTCAATCGCCTGATTCAGGAGGCTGGGTTCTCGATCATTATAGCACCCCCGAGGCTAAGGAGGCCGGTCTCATGATTCTATAAGCGCAACGGGTGAGGCTTCTGAGCAAAAAGGGAGGGCAGGGTCCGGTTCGTAAAGCTTAATCTACTTAACGAGGTAGTTCGATCTTAGCACTTGTCAACGACATCGCCTACGCGTCGTATACCCTCTTCGATCCGGTCGAGATTATTAACCAGTGGTCCGTATGAGATCCGGACACCGTTGGTTATTGATGGGCCGAAACCGCTGCCCGGCACAAAGATCACTCCGGTGCTAGCCAAAACTTCGCGAACGAACTCGTCACCGTTTCGACCCACGTCCATGACTGTATAAAGGCCGCCTTGGGGGTCTAGGCGTGGCATTCCGATGTAACGGTCGATGCACTCGGTCGTGTGACGGGCGGCTTTTTCATACCGTGCATTGGTCTCATTCATATAGGACTGAAGTGAACCGTCAGATAGTGCCTTCGTGAGGTAGGCGGCGAGCGCGTATTGGTGGACACTGTCCGGGCACAGCGCTGTGCTCTGCTGCACGATTTCAAGTGCTTCGATCACATGGGGAGCAGCTTCGACCCACCCCAGCCGACGCCCGAGTCCACGACACCACTTCGAGTTGGAGTGGAGACGGATCAGGTTCGGGTGTTCAGACGGGCTGGCCGAAAAGTGCTCTGGGACCACTTCTGTGAAACATTGCGCCCGGTATGCGAAGTCCACGATGACGAAGCAATCAGCCTCTTCAGCTATACGGAGTATGTCGTCGAAGACATCGTCTGGGATCAAACGACTCGTCGGGTTATCTGGTGAAGAGAAAAGTAAGAGGCGTGGATCGTATTCTGACACGAGTGCTTGGAAGGATGAGACTATCGACTCTCTGTCTCTCATGAACGCCCATCTTTCGGCATCGAATACGGGAAGCCAAATAATTTCGGTTCCTTCCGGTCCCAGGTTTAGCTGCGGTCCGTAGTTCGCGTAAGACGGATCGAAGAGAACTACTCGATCCCCTGGGTCGAGTAGTGTGGTAAAGAGCGTGTGGGTAAGCTGGGTCGAGCTCCCTCCCACCAGAATATTATCATCTGATAAGTCACGAGTTCCGTACAGCGTGGCGTCAACAGAGAGCAGAGCTTCGCGTAGATTGGGGAGTCCGCGTGTTGGGGAGTATGCTCCTAATTCATGGAACAACACAGGGTCATCTGATATGGTAGAGTACTCGGCCCTCAGTTCTTCTGGCGCCTCGTGATTCACCCAACCACCAGCGAACGAGATTACATCGTCCGGGTCCAATCCCATCGCGATGATGTTGCGTCGGTCGGCGAGTTTCATGATCTCGCGGATAGGCGACTGCTTGAGCTGTCCTTCGCGGAGGCGACGAGCGACGAGTGGAGTAGCCATGGAGGTTCAGTGGTGGATAGAGTATCCGTTATAAAGACAAATGTGAGGCCAAGCTCTGAGAGTAGGATCGACGAGTCAACTGACGATTCATCTGGCGGTGAAGGCTTATAAGCCCGAGCTTCGGTGCATGGAGGGACATCCCATGACTCAGATCGCTAGATCAATCGTCGCCACGACGTTCATCACTATGTGTTGGTTTGCTATCGCCGTGCCCGCTGAGGCCCAGAGGCGGGTCGCGCCAGATTCACTGCGAATGATTCAAGAGATCGAACCACTGCACGGTCCTCGAGGGACTGAGGTTACGGTGTATACTGAGAACCTTCCACTTCAGGCCAAAGTCCACGTTGGTGTAGGTGCGACTAGGACTGGCTTCGAAGCGCTCTCCGAGGGAGAGCAGGGGATGTGGGGTGAGGTTTCTGGTACGATTGCGATCCCGGAGACAGCACCATATGACCGAGCACTTCTCATCGTGGCATTCGATGCCATTTTCGCTCCGATCGGGCTGTCGGATCCGTTCCACGTAACTCGCCCAGATGGTACGCTTCAGCGCACCGGACTAATTACTGAAGAGGGCGTGGAATGCCTAGCCATGAGGGATGAGGACGAGTTCCTCTATACGCTCGTTGGGAATTTAGATGGCCTTTCCGTCGGGGATCCGGTTGTTGTGGAAGCCCGCTACGTGGAAGTGAGCACCTGCCAGCAGGGCACTACGCTTGAGGTTATTGAGTCTCGACCACCGGCGTCGTGACCAGTAAGCTCCCAACGCTTAACAAACACAGCGCACGGATCACGCAGCAGCCCGCTCAGGCGAGTTCTCGGGCCATGCTTTATGCTGCCGGGTTGAAGGACGAAGATTTCGATAAGCCTCAAGTCGGAATCGCCTCAATGTGGTGGGACGGGAACCCGTGCAACATGCATCTGCTAGACCTTGCCACAGAGGTCGCGAGTGGCTCCACCAAAGCAGGGTTGATCCCGATGCGATTCAACACCATCGGAGTCAGCGATGGGATATCAATGGGTACGGATGGGATGAGTTACTCACTCCCTTCTAGAGATCTGATCGCCGATTCTATCGAGACTGTGGTGAGCGCGCAGTGGTACGACGGCATTGTGACCGTTCCAGGATGCGACAAGAACATGCCGGGCTCGCTCATGGCGATGGCGCGACTGAATCGCCCTGGCCTGATGGTGTACGGGGGGACGATCGCTCCGGGTGATCTGGACGGTGAGCGACTCGATATAGTGAGCGCCTTCGAAGCATACGGGCAGTTCGTAGCAGGTTCTATCGACCAGGAAAGGTTCGACGCAGTAGTCCGAAACTCTTGTCCGGGCGCTGGAGCCTGCGGGGGTATGTACACGGCCAATACTATGGCCAGCGCGGCCGAGGCTCTCGGGATGACCCTCCCTTATAGCTCATCAATCCCAGCGGCGCAGGATAGAAAGAAAGCGGAATGCAGACGAGTAGGCGCGGTTTTGAGACGTCTGCTTGAAGAGGATCTCCGGCCTCGCGACATCATGACACGAGCTGCGTTCGAAAACGCGATAGTGTTGGTAACGATTTTGGGAGGATCTACCAACGCAGTGCTGCATCTTTTAGCGATCGCTCACTCAGCGGAAGTCGAGCTCACACTTGATGATTTTCAGGCGGTGAGTGACCGCACCCCGTACTTATCTGATCTTAAGCCTAGCGGTCGTTACGTAATGCAAGATCTCGATCGGGTCGGAGGAGTGCCGGCCGTGCTCCGCACGTTACTGGATGCGGGTCTGATAGACGGGAGTTGCCTGACCGTAACGGGATACACTGTCGAGGAGAATCTCAGTGAGGTAGCTCCACTTAGTGTTAAGCAGGAAGTAGTGCGGCCACTCAGTGACCCGATTAAAGCTTCGGGCCATCTACGGATCATGAGAGGCTCTATGGCACCAGAGGGGGCGGTCGCGAAAATCACCGGCAAGGAAGGTGTTGAGTTTTCCGGACCGGCACGTGTCTTTGACCGAGAAGAGGCGGCGCTTGCTGCTCTTGAGCGTAACGAGATTCTGTCGGGGGATGTGGTCGTAATCCGCTACGAAGGTCCCCGAGGTGGTCCTGGGATGCCCGAGATGCTAACGATAACCTCTGCGATCATGGGTGCAGGACTCGGATCTGAGGTTGCATTGGTTACTGACGGGCGGTTTTCGGGGGGTAGCCACGGCTTTGTTATCGGGCATGTTACACCGGAGGCGCAGAACGGTGGCCCGATTGCACTCGTTGAAAATGGGGATCGGATTACGATTGATGCTGAGAGGAACGACATCGCTTGGGACGTAGATTTTGAGGAGGCAGAAAGAAGAAGAGCTGCCTGGAGAGAGCCTCCGCTGGCTGCTAAACGCGGTGTGCTTCAACGTTACATCCGTTCCGTGTCCTCTGCGTCTCTTGGGTGTGTGACCGATATATGAAAGTGGTGGTGGTTGGAGCCGGGGGCCTTGGTAGCTACATCGGGGCCGTGCTTTCGCAGGCCGGTCACGATGTGACACTGGTAGTCCGCGGAGCTCATCGCACTGCAATTGAGAAGAACGGACTTAGAGTGAGGAGTCACGCTGGTGACTTTGATGTAAACGTGCGTTGTGTTGCTTCCGCATTGGAGGTAGACACGGCGGATCTTGCTTTGCTCGTAACCAAGACCTTTTCCCTGGATGAGGTGGCGGATCAGTTGGTACACCTTTCCGGATCAGGTGCGCATGTCGTGTCATTGCTCAACGGGATAACCGCGTTCGACCGTCTGGAAGTGCACGGAGTCTCTCAGGATGTAATGGCCGATGGCGTGGCGTACATGACGTCGTTTCGAGTTGAGCCTGGGGTTGTGGAACGGAAGGCAGCCCATCAGAGGATTGTCCTGGACGCGTCAGCTGGACCTGTCTCAAGAGTGAGGCAGGTATTCGAAGGAACGCTTGTCGAGATCAAAACCGTTCCAGACATCAAGGTCGAGTTATGGGAAAAGATGTCTGTAGTGTGTTCGCTCGCTGTTTTGTGTGCGATTGGGCAGCGGAATATGGGATCAGTGCGAAGCCATCCTTATGGAGCTGAGTTGCAGCATCGCGTGATCGCAGAGGTCCTTGATGTTGGTCGAGCTAATGGAGTGCCAATTCCTTCTGGGACAGAGAAGAAGATTGGCGAAACACTCGATCGATTCCCTGACGACTTCTTTCCGAGCGTCATCCATGACTTGAATCAGGGACGGCGGACTGAGATGGAGGATTTAGGAGGTGAGATCTCTCGCCTTGGTCGTGCCAGCGGCGTCCCGACACCCCTGCATGACGCTGGGACGGTGATTGTTAACCTTGCTGAGGCTCTAAACGCATCTGGGTAAATGGGCTCCTCGCGCTCATGCGGCGCAGTGAGACCAAGCGAACTTAGCCGGCTATTCGGCTGCTTCGGCCCGATCCTAGAGGTGCCCTAATCACGATCCAATTCTGATCCTGCCCGGAAAGGAAGGCTCATCTGGTGAAGCACGTGCTCGTCCAAGACTGGATCGGCCACGTCAACGCCGTAAATGACGTCGTTAGGGTCACCATATACTAGCGTTCCGAATAGTCGATCCCATATGGACAGGATCCCCCCGAAGTTTGTGTCGGTCCAGGGCCTTTCGAAGTGATGGTGGAACTTGTGCATGTTTGGCGTCACGAATACAAAACTTAGTGACGCGTCGAGCCACCCAGGAAGCGAGATATTCGCGTGGGTTACGAAGGTAAAAAAGATGGTTGTAATTCTGTAAACGACGTAATAGGCCAGAGTTGCTCCGGTAAGTGTGAGTGCTATAAGGGCTACGCTCTCGCGGACGAAGAAGTCACCTGGGTGGAGCCTCGTCCCGGTGGTGGCATCGACTTTAGTGTCGCTATGGTGCACTACGTGAAAGCGCCACAGAAACTTCACCCGATGCATTAACCAGTGGGCGAAGTACTGAGCGGTGAAGTCGAGGATAATGATTGCAGCCAGCATCTCTAGAATGTTGGGCAGTTCAAAGAGGTGCAGTAAGCCGAATTCGGTGGTTCCGGTCCAAGCCACGACGCCGAGCGCGAGCGCGGAGAACGCTGCGTTGATGGAGAGTGTTGTCCCGAGGAAGACGAAGTTAGCCCCGGCATGATGCCACTTGCGGTACTGGAGTTGAGCCAAAGGCAAGCGTGCTTCCAAGATCCAGCTGAGTCCTAAACAGGTCATGATCCAAAACAGCTTTTGCCACGTGGGCATCTGCTCAAAAAAGAAAAGGAAACTGTCCATATGCCCTGAAAGAAGTGAACTGAGCTAGTCAGACTTTTGGAGTGGTCAGAAAATATTTGCTTCGACAGGAAGCTTCTGAGCGAAGCGAGTATGTCGGAAGTGATCTACGTCCACAGTCGTAGTGTCGCCGTCGGCGATCATCTCTGCTACCGCGACTCCGGCAGCGGGAGCATGCATGATGCCGTGTCCAGAAAACCCGCAGGCGTCAATCCACCCTCGGGTGTCCGGATGCGGACCTATGATGGGGCTGTTGTCTGGACTGACCCCGTAGTAGCCCCACCAGCTTCCGCTGAGATCGACCCCCATATCCTCCCACCACGAATATCTATCGACTCCAGTCAGAAGTACGTGCTCGAGCCAATCTTGATCTACTCCTTCGGTGAAACCAAACTCTTGACTCAGGTTGTCGAGCCCGAAGATCACCCGGTCCAACTCAGAACGGACATAGACGCCCGTGGACAAGTCGATAGTGAGCGGGTAGGTACGCTTGTCTGTGATCGGGGAAGACAGGAAGATCTGGATACGCTTAGGACCCACAGGCACGCTTAGCCCCGCTAGGGCACCGATCGTTCCGGACCAGGCACCGGCCGCATTGACGATCCATTTGCAAGAAAAGCGATCATCGCCGGCCTCCACAAGCCAACCTTCACCTTCAGGTCTCAGCCCATTCACACGGGTATTCATCCTGAAGCTGACGCCTAGTTCTTTGGCCATTTCAACCCAGGCTAGACACGCCATATGCGGATCAATGATCCCATCCCAAGGCCCGTATGTTGCTCCTGCCAGTCCCTCGGTAGAGAAAGGTATGTACTGCTGTGCTTCATCTGGATCCAGCACCTCTACTGGTGCTCCTAGCTCGTGCTGGAGCCGAACAGATTCTAGATGCGTGTCCCAGCGCGCTTCGGGGACTAACAACAAGTAGCCGATGTCTCTGTAACCGATATCACGACCGTAACGCTCTTCAAATGAGCGGTATATAGGGAGGGAATAGAGTGATAGCAGGATGTTCGGGGCTGTAGTGAATTGAACACGAACTCCTGCGGCGCTCTTGCCGGTAGAGCCCATTGCTGCGCCCGCATCCTGTTCAAGTACGGTCACGGTCAGACCACGTTCAGCTAGATGCCACGCAGATGAGGCGCCATTGATCCCCGAACCAATGACGACAACATCGGATGAGTGTGTACTCAAGGTTTGACAGGCCGTTTGGGGTCTAGTTTTAAAGGATCTCCGGGACAGTATACTGCTATTGGCTCAACTGCCGGATCTTAGAAATAAAAAATCCGATCAGCAAAATGAACGCCAGAGGGGTCATGCGTAGTAGATTACCCTGTGAAAATATCTCTCTATACCACTTGCCATGGTCAGGATCCTCCGCTCTACCACCACTATCTTCGCTCTCACCTTCCTAGCCGCATGCTCTGCGAGTTCCTCTGGCCCGGCAGCGACTCCGGAGCCTCTGCCCGAAGATACGGAAACCGAGAGCGCTGACCCAACGACAGCCGATGGTATCTTCACACTAGCCCAAGCTGATCGTGGCGAGGCACTTTTTAGGTCGACGTGCAGTGAATGCCATGACTCGGCAGACTGGACGGAGACCGGTTTCAGGGGTCGTTGGGAAGACCAGTCAGTTTACCAGCTCTGGTACTACGTCAACGAGAGGATGCCGTACGACAATCCGTGGAGCCTCTCTCGCCAAGAGACGACCGACGTCCTGACATACATATTCAAGCTCAATGAGCTTCCAGCAGGTGAAGATGAACTGGCGACGGATGACGACTCGATCGACGACTATTGGATCGCTTGGAATCCTCGTCTCCCATAGACCAGAAAAGTCCATATAAAGTCTTTCGTGTATGCGGATTTCTATAGTCGGCTAACGAACAGACTCACGACTGTCCCAAGGGGTCAGTTTCCTGGTTTGATCAGCTGGCTAGAAGACGTGAATCGGCCCGACCCGTGCCAGATCACTTATTGCACCCCATTATTCGAATCTAACGCCAGTGGGGATTCGCTCCGCCTAGACGTCACTCGAAGGTTTTCCGTTCTCTCATGTTTACTGATATCTCTCTTCAGTTTCTCCGTTCTATAGTCGTAGTCGCATCTGCGATCGTTCTTGTCGCGCTCCCCGTGTCAGCTCAACAGCGGCCGATGACATTTATGGATGTCCAACTCCAACGCTCGGCAGGGTCTTGGACACCGAGCCCTGACGGCCGGTCGATGCTATATACTGTCCGGACGCCAGACTGGCAGGAGGAGACATCTCAAACGGATATCCACCTTGTCTCAATGGAAGACGGTATGTCATCCAGTCGTCAGCTCACGTACACGGATCATAAAGATGAGACGCAGCCCACTTGGGCCCCGGATGGCACGTGGTTTGTCTTCGCGTCCGATCGTGATTCCGAAAACGGAGATGACCAGCTCTACATGATGCGTCACGATGGCGGTGAGGCACGAAAAATCACGGATGCCAAAGGCGGGGTGACAGGCTTCGACTTTAGTCCAGATGGCGTTTGGCTGGTTTATCGGAGTGGGGATGCTGGTAAGCAGCAGCTCTTCCGGATGTCTGTTACCACTCTCTCGGTCGGTCAAGCGGAGCAGATTACGTCGGGTGAGGCCGGAGTGGAGGAGTGGAGTTGGAGCCCTGACGGATCGACTGTGTACTTCGTGCGACCGGATGCGTACGACGGTGCTGATTATAGACGTCGGGATGCAGGCTTCACAGTAGACGTTAGGAACCAGGTGACAGCGCTGTCGAGCCTATGGGAGGTATCGGTAGGCGAGGGGGCAGAGCGGATACTGGAGCAGTCCGAAGATTACAGCGTTGACAATTTCAACGTCTCGGATGACGGGTCATGGATTTCATTTACGGGAGGTTCGGAAGAGCGCTACGAGCGTAACATCACTGGGTCGCGACTCTATGCGGACCAGTACCTGCTAGAACTCTCTAGTGGTCATGTAGAACGACTGACCCAGAATTACGAGGTCGGAGAGAGTAGTACGCAGTTCTCACCGGATGGGAATTGGATTGCTTTCTCGGCGCCCGACGAGATGGATCGCTACTCCATGACGGAAAACCGGATCTATATTCGTGAGATTAGTGACCGAGGCGGGGAATTCCGGAAGCTTGGGTCTGGCTTTGATCAGAGCCTGTCGGTTGGCTTTTGGTCAGAGGACTCTCGGACCATCTATTTCAATGCCGGTGTGACGGTAACCCAACAGCTATGGGCTCTCGATATCGAGAAGGATGAGGTAACCCAGATTACGGAAGAGAGGGCCTCCCTTTCTGTCGCACGAGATGAGTCTTCCGGTGCGATCCTGATCAATTATCAAGATCCGATGACTCCACCAACTGTCTTTACCGTAGATGGTGTAGAGGAAATTGACGACCGTGACCGCTGGGTCCAACTCGTCGATGTGAACCCTCAGATGAGCGAAATCGCCTTGGGCCGCGAGGTCGAGGTTAACTGGACGTCGACCGACGGTAGGACAGTAGGTGGTGTGCTGGTGTATCCAGTGGGTTATGAGGAAGGAACCCGATATCCGCTGATTGTGGCGATTCATGGAGGACCTGCTTCTGCGGACGTCCTACGTTTCAATGGTGGTTACGGTGCACAGGTTTATGCGGGCGCGGGGTACGCGATCCTTAAACCCAATTACCGTGGGTCGCGTAACTACGGAAACGCACACAGAACTGACATTGTTGGCGATTACTTCACTCTAGGGTATGACGACATCATTACTGGTGTGGATTACCTGATTGAAGAGGGGATAGTCGACGGAGACCGAATGGGGGCGCTCGGTTGGAGTGCTGGTGGGCACTGGTCAAACTGGATCCTCACCCAGACGGACCGTTTTAAAGCGATCAGCTCGGGTGCGGGCACGATGAACTGGATCAGCATGTACGCTCAGAGTGATGTACAAAGGAATCGCCAGTTCTACGTCGGGGACGGTTTCCTCTACGAAGACTTCGATACTTATTTCAATCAGTCACCGCTTAAGTACATAACAAATGCGAAGACACCGACGATGATTCACGTTGTCGAAGGGGATCCCCGGGTTCCAAGCCCTCAGTCGGTCGAGCTTCACATGGCACTGAAGAAACTCGATGTGCCGACTGAACTCTTCATGTACCCGGGTAGGAGCCACGGTATTCCGAATCCTCGCAATCGCTTGGTGAAGTCGGTGAGTGAGATGGCATGGATGGACCATTATGTGCGTGGCATAGGTGATAAGTTTGAGTGGGAACAGGTGCTCGAAACACTTGAGGCAGAGGCCGAGGATCCGCGCCCAGTATCGGACCAATGATGCTAGTAATCCGTGGTGTTGCAGTGGTGTTTGCTGTCACGACGCTCACTATATTCTCTGCTCTTCAAGTAGAGGCGCAGGCCCCGGATAACTTCTTGGGCGAGTTTCGAGGGCAGTTCGGTGCATCTGCTCAGAAGCTCGTAGCTCTGGCCGGAGCTATGCCTGCTTCAACCTACGATTGGAGTCCAGGCGATGGTGTCGCCAGCGTCGCACGGGTGTACATGCATATCGCCCGCTACAACTACATGTACTTACATGAAAATATGGGGCGAGTGAGTCCGGTACATCCGGACGAGTACGGGAGATGGGAAGACGAGGTGTCGGACAAAGATCAAGTAGTTGCAATTCTACAGGAGTCCATGCAATACGTCCGGGATGCGGTCGAAGCTTCTGACACTGATTCGCTAAATCAAGAGACCACTTTGTATGGTCGAGAAGTAGGAGAATGGGCTGTTCTACTTCAGCTAGTTACGCATATGAACGAGCATCTCGGACAGTCGATCGCGTATGCGCGTATGAACGAAGTAGTCCCACCTTGGTCGAATTGATAAGCAATTCTTTATGGGGAGGACGAACTTGCGCTCGTCGGCCTCACAGCCCTCTTGCTCTGATGGAGATCTTCTTTGAGACAGTTTAGCAGACTGACGACCCCTGCGCTCGTGCTCATCATCGCCGCGTGTTCGGGTGGATCTGCAAGTTCCGATCGCTTCGAAGCAGAGCAGGTGAAAACTAGCGTTGACGGCTCACAGAAGCTTCCATTGCTTTCGCTCTGGCAGTCTGGAATTCCCGCTTTCGGTGTTTTCGTGCCGAGTGACCGGCCGACGAGGGCATCGGATGGCCAGTTCCAGACCCCTGTATATTCCGCAGAAGGTGGCGCGAGTCTGGCAGCGAATCCTTTGCTCGACTATGTGTTCCTCAACCTGGAACCAGCATGGGATCTCGATGCGGTGTCAGCCATTCGAG
>MDSV01247715.1_pt1 | contig 16548 bp, 11 predicted proteins | sample 810851 | NCBI WGS metagenome assembly MDSV01 (sample SAMN05326640, study PRJNA326480) | marine metagenome | isolation source: seawater | place: Atlantic Ocean: North East | collected 2012 | reverse complement strand
ATTTTCTTCAATTGATCATCTAAATTATTTTTGTTTTTATTTTCTAAAAAATTTTTAATAAAATAATATGGCAAATCACTATACACATAAAATTTATCAGCTGAAAGATCACTATTTATAATATTTGAATTAATAGTGTCAAGGAAAACATCTTTTAAAAATAATTCGTCAGTTAATTTAATAGAGTAACCATCTTTTTTTGACGATTTATACCAATTTGATAGTGGTTTATTTGTTAAACTATCAATTGTTTTTTTATAAAATGGAATCCAAGGAAATAAACCTGCTTGATGAGAAAGCATTTCTTTTATGGATATACTTTTTTTGTCTTTTAAATCCATATTTGGAAATAAATCTGACAGAGTAGTTTCTAAATTAATATTCTCTAATTCATACTCATTCATTAAAAGAGGAACAGAAGATAATATTTTAGTCAATGAAGCTAAGTCATATATATCATCCCATTTTACCTTATTAGATGATTCGTATTTTTTATATCCAAAAGATTTGTTATAAATAACATCCCCATTCTTTGCTACCAAAATTTGAGCTCCAGGAATCATTTTTTTTTTTATTGCAAAACGAGCAATAGAATCTATTTTATTTAATTTAAAAGTGTCGAAACCTTGATTCTTAGGACTAGAATAACTTAATCTATTTAAAACATTAGTTTTAATATGTGAATTTACAGGAAAGTTTTTTCCAATTGAAACTGGAAGAATTCCTTTAGAAGAAAGAGCACCAAAAATAATTTGAGAAGATATACTTTGAAATACATTATTATTTTGATAAGATACAACTATAGATTTGATGTTTTTTAAATCTAAATCTATTAAAGCATATGGTTTAGTAAATACATCCAAGACTACATTTTTTTTCTGAGATATTAATTCAATAGCTCTAATTTCTTCCTTTGAAAATCTGTAATCTTCAAATGGACTTTTGTATGACTTATGAAAACCAATAATAACTAAGTCATAAGGGTCTAATATTTTTATCAATTTGTCTAATTCATAATCATCAGTTCCTATATTTTCTACTTTAGTATAATGATTTAACATCTTAAAAAATTCATCTGAATTTGAATCACCCATTTTTATGTAAGCAATTTTTTTTGATAAATCTTTTAATGGAAGTAATTGATTTTCATTTTTAATTATAGTTATTGAATTTTTAGCAAGTTTTTCGAACAACAATTTGTCTTCTTCATTGTTAAGATCAGAAGTTAGATTTTTAAGTTTAATATCATTTAATTTATTTAAACCTGCTTTATATTTTGCCATCAAGATTTTCTTTACAGAAATTGCCAATCTCTTTTCAGTTAATTTACCCGTATTTAAAGCTTTTTTTATACTTATTGTACTTTGATCTAAATTATCTGGCATCAATAAAATATCATTTCCTGCCAATAGCGCACTAACATCTGCTGATTCATCTTTATTGAAATCTACAACTCCTTTCATATCCATTGCATCAGTAATCACTAATCCTTTAAATTTCAATTTCTTTTTTAAAATTTTTGTTACAATATTCTTAGAGAGAGTAGAAGGCAATTTAGGTAATCTTTCTAAAGAAGGAACTTCCATATGAGCTACCATAACAGCTGATAAATTATTCTTTATTAATTCCTTGTATGGATAAAGTTCAATATCATGTATTCTTTTTGAAGAAAAATTAATAATTGGAAGTGTTTTATGGGAGTCTTTAGAAGTATCTCCATGGCCTGGAAAATGCTTTGCTGAACCCATTATACCTTCAGATTGCATTCCTTTTAAATATGCCAATGATTTTTTAGTAACATTAAGTTTGTCTTCCCCAAATGATCTACTTCCAATTATTGGGTTTTGTGGATTCGTATTTATATCAGTTACAGGTGCAAAATTTATATGAACTCCTAACCTTTTAGCATGTAAACCTATTCTTTTACCAACTTCATAGACTAAAGAGTCATCTTCAATTGCCCCTAAAGTCATGTTAAAAGGAAAAGAAAAAGCATCATCTAAGCGCATACCTATACCCCACTCTGCATCCATACCTATTAAAAGAGGAACTTTTGAAACAGATTGAAATTTATTTGCTGCTATGGCTTGGTCTTTTAAATTACCTAAGGAAAAAATTAAACCTCCAAGATGATTCTTTTTTATTATTTCTGAAATCTCATTCATTTTTTCACTACCCTCTTTACTTGCTACCCATATTGTAAATAATTGTCCTATTTTTTGATCAATTGTTAAGCTATTGTAAACACTATCAACCCATTTTTTTTGATTATCTGAATCTAAAGTTGACAAGGGGCTTTGGGAGTATGTAGAAAATAATAAAAAGAATAGAGAAAAAAATGATAAAAAATATTTCATTTATAAGTTTATTTATATTCCTAATTTATTGAATAAAATTAAGATTAAGTATATTAATCATTTATTAAAGAATCTTGAGTGCCAACTTTTTTCTGCAGGAATTTCCCAATTTTCTAAATAATCAGAAATATCAACAACCAAATTATTAAAAACTATAGTTTTTTTAGAAACAGAGTTGTTTTTAATTAATTCTTTAAATTCATTGATTGATTTGTATGTAACATATTCTCCCTGTTTAAATGCTACATTCATCTTGTCTAATAAATCAATTTTATATTTTTTTTCTAAATCTTGAATGAAATGAATACATGAATCAATAGAACAACCTGAAGCAGAATGAACAAATTCATTTAAAGCTATAATAATAAATCTACCATATTTAATTTCATATGATGAAAGAAGTTCATTACCGTGAGCTGTCCAGGATTTTAAAAAATTACTAATGGAATGATTAATTTCATTCAATTCTATGTCTAGAAATTTTCGATTTGATTGATATATCCAAATTCTAGAATCTTTTGGCATTTTTGAAAATGGTATCATAAATCAGATGCTTGATTAATTAGTTCAGCAATATCTAAAACTTTTATCTCCTGATCTTTCTTTTTATTTTTAATACCATCAGTTAACATAGTATTACAAAAAGGGCATCCTGATGCAATTATATCAGGTTTAGTTTCTAATGCTTCTTCTGTTCTTTTAATATTAACCTCTTTGTTACCAGGTTCAGATTCTTTAAACATCTGAGCACCACCAGCACCACAACACATACCTTTTTGTTTACAACTTTTCATTTCTGAAAGTTCAGCATCTAGTTTTTTTAATACTTCTCTAGGGGTTTCATAAATATTATTTGCTCTCCCTAAATAACAAGGATCATGAAATGTAATTTTTTTCCCCTTAAATGATCCTCCATTTACAGTGAGCTTCCCATCATTTAATAATGATTTAATAAACTGAGTGTGATGCATAACATCATATTGGCCTCCCAAATCAGGATATTCATTTTTTAATGTATTAAAACAGTGTGGGCAAGCCGTTACAATCTTTTTTATATTATATCCATTTAAGACTTCTATATTAGTTAATGCTTGCATTTGAAATAGAAATTCATTTCCAGCTCTTTTAGCGGGGTCTCCAGTACAGCCTTCTTCTGATCCAAGAACTGCAAAGGAAACATTTGCTTGATTAAGTATATTAGCAAATGCTTTTGTTATTTTTTTTGCACGTTCATCAAAACTACCTGCACAACCAACCCAGAAAAGTATTTCAGGAGTTTTACCTTGAGAAAGTAGCTCAGAAAAAGTATTAATTTCTATTTTATTCATTATTAATCATATTTACCATCATCAAAAACTTGAATAGTAACTTTTTTATCAATTAAATCTGTAAATTTCCCATTGTATCTAGTAGCCTTTACTAAGTGATTATCTACCCAATGATAATTTCCCCCTCTTGGTTTGCCCATTACCATACTATGGTACTTAAACCCATGTTTGTTTAACCATTGTTCAGTAACATTACGATGATCTTCAGTTCTGGAAGTAAAGAAACAAATTACATGTCCTTCATCATACCATTTATTAAGTGTAACTAAAGCATCAGGATAAATCTTTGCTGTAAGCATTCTTTCTGGTTCTTCATTTGGAATATCATCACAAATTGTACCATCAATATCAATCAAATAATTTTTAATTCCTTTAGGTAAAACTGGACTTATATGTTCACCATCTTTAATTTTTTTACTTAAAATTTTTTCTACTTCTTCTTTTTTCATTTTAAAAATTTAATTTATAATTCATTTTTCCAATTTAACTTATCCATTTGATTAAATGGCCATGGAGCTCCATTATTTTCAATATTAGTCATCATATTATTTAACTCAGATGGGGCAGCGGATTTTTCCATAACTAAATAGCGTCTCATATCAATTATAATTGATAATGGATCAATTCCTATAGGACAGGCTTCTACACAAGCATTACATGATGTACATGCCCAAAGTTCTTCAGAACTAATATAATTATTCAACAATTCTTTACCATCAGGTTTAAATTTCCCTTTATTTTTATCTATATTTCTTCCTACTTCTTCAATTCTATCTCTTGTATCCATCATAACTTTTCTTGGAGACAATTTCTTTCCAGTTTGATTAGCAGGACATTCACTTGTGCATCTTCCACATTCAGTACAAGTATAGGAGTTTAATAGTTGAATTTTAGAAAGATCAAAAACATCAGATGCTCCAAATTTTGAAATGTCTTGATCGTTAGATGGATTAGAAAATGGATCAGCATTAGGATCTAACATCATTCTAACCTCATTTGTAACTGATTTCAAATTTGAAAACTTTCCTTTAGATTCAAGATTAGCATAATATGTATTAGGAAATGCTAATAAAATATGGAGATGTTTAGAATAATATAGATAATTTAAAAAAAGAAAAATACCTATAATATGTAGCCACCAAGCTGATCTTTCAATTAATATAACTGAACTTATTGAAAAATTATCAAATAGGGGAAGTAAAAATTGACTGATTGGAAAAGAACCTGCTGAAATGTATATTGGGTTATTACTATTTGTTTGTAACCATAAATCAGAAGCATTCATAGTTAAAAATAAAGTCATTAAAGCTATTTCTATATATAAGATTAAATTGGCATCATTTTTTGGCCATCCCTTCATTTCATCATTCCAAAATCGTTTAATTTTAATAATATTTCTTCTTACCAAAAAGAATATTACAGAAATTAAAACAAGAATTGCAAAAATTTCAAAAAAGCCTATTAAAAAATTATAAAAAGATCCTAAATAAGGTGCAAAAACTCTATGTGTACCTAGAAAACCATCAACTAAAATTTCTAATAATTCAATATTAATTATTAAAAAACCTAGATACACAACTAAATGCAATACTCCTACAACAGGTTTATCTATCATTTTAGATTGACCAAATGCTATTCTAAACATTTGTATCCATCTTTGTTTCTTATTATCATTTCTATCAATAGGAATACCTAAATTAATATTCCTATATATTTTTTTAATATTATTGATAAAAAAATATATTGAAATGATAAAAAAACCAGAAAAAATTATATTTGGAATATAAGTTGACAAAATTTTAAATCATTACTTTATTAAACAATTTATTTCAAAAATATTAAAAATTTATTATGCACGCATAATAAATTGCAAATAAATAATACTCTAATTTAATTATGGAGATTTATATGTTTTGTTTTTTCTTCCAAAAATTGAAAAATGAATGTATCTATTTGGATTTAATCTAATATCTTCAAGTAATAAATCAATTGACTTAGATGCATCATTTAAATTATTAAATAATGAATCATTACTTATTAATTTTGTTATTGTTCCTTCACCTCTATTTATTTCATTTAAAATACTAGAAAGATCCTCTGAAGATTTTTTAAAATTAATCAAAGTTTGGTCAAAACCAGAATTATTTAAGTTTGAGGAAAAATCAGATAAATCTTTGGAAATTTCTGTGACATTTTTTAGTGTTATATCAATATCAGACTTGTTTAATTCAATAATTGACTTGATCAATGATGAAGTGGTCTTTAAATCTTCAATGGTTTGATTAAAACCTGAAACACTATTTCTAAGACTAATCCTTGTTGAATCATCAAAAACTCTATTTATTTTGTGAAGGACTGAGTCTGCACTCATAATCATAGACTCAATCTTGTCTTGTAAATTGGTTATTTTTTTGTTAACAAGATCTGTTAAACCAGGAGCAATTGAAGATTTTAAAGTATCATTTGTAACAGCAAATCTTGCATTATCATTGGCTGGAATAATGGCAAGAGCTTTACCTCCAATGAGTCCTGTTTCATAAATTTGAGCTAAACTATTTTTTGAAAACTTAATATTATTTTCTACTCTAAATTTTATTAATAAATTATTATTATTGTAAAAAGATATCTTTTGAATACTACCAACAGGAAATCCATTTACAGTAACTGGAGTTCCATTAACAACACCTTCAACATCTGAATATATAGCATAGAACGTTCTATCGCTAACAAAAATATCATTAGATTTTAGATAGCTAAATCCAAAAACAAATAAACCAATGGAAAATATAGCTAAAATTCCCGTTTTAATTTCATTATTTATTTTCAAAACATTTTTTTTCTAATCAAAGTTATGAATTATTTATTCATGTTAATTAATTAGGGTTTATTGTAAAAAAATCATCTAAGGAAATTCTTTTACCATTATTAAAAGGGACTATAATTGCATCTTTAAACCCTACCTTTTTTGCTTTTAACAAAAATTCTTTTGCCTTTTCATAATTGTTTGTATTTTCATAATAATATTTATAATTTTTTCCAATTTTACTATAACTTAACTGAAATAAACCTTTAAAATTATAAGATTTTAGAGGAAGAAATTTAGATCCAGAAGCAATTTGAATCTTTAAAAAGGTATTATTTGGATCATCTTCAACAATATAATTTTGATATGGTTCTATTGATGTATTTAATATACTTTTTTTATAATCTATAATTGCATCTGCAATACTTTTTGACATTTCATTTTGACCCCTTTTTGAGTTTAAATATTTTCCTTCATTTTTATTGGTTAAAAAGCCTGTTTCTATAAGAACACTTGGCATATATGTATATTTAAGAACTATAAATCCTGCCTGTTTTACAGTTCTATTTTTTCTTTTTAGATTTTTTACAAAAGAATCCTGAATAAAATTTGCTGCATTAATACTTTGATCTAGATATTCTTCTTGCATCAAGACCAAACTTATGACTGATTCAGGGTTTTCAGGATCAAAACCATCATACTTTTGAGTATAATTTTCTTCTAAAAAAATAACAGAATTTTCTTTTTTTGCTATTTGAAAATTTCTTTCATTTGCATGCAAACCTAATACAAAAGTTCCTGCTCCATAAGCATTTGAACTATGAGCATCACAATGAATAGAAATGAATAAATCAGCATTAGCATCATTTGCTATTTTAGCTCTTTGAAATAAATTAACAAATTTATCACTCTTTCTAGTATAAATAATTTTAAAATTTTTATTCTTTTCTAACTTTTCTCCTATCCCTAACGCAATATTAAGAACTATGTTTTTTTCAAAATAACCATTTCCTCTATTTCCAGGATCTTTTCCTCCATGTCCTGCATCAATTACTACAGTAAAGACATCATTGTTATATTGAGAAAAAAAAAGATTGGAACAAAATAGTATAATTAAAAAAGAAATTTTTCTTAAAAGAAGGTTAAGGTTAGTATACATATAAAATTATCTTTAAAATAAATGTAATTTTACTTCTTAATATTATTGTTCTTGCAAACAAAAAAATCATATAATTTTCACTTAGTTAAATTAATTTTTATTTATGTAATATTTTTTGGGATAAAAATAAATTATTCACAAGATATTAAGGAAAATGATTCTATTATTCAAAATGATACTATAACTAAAAAAGGTCTTTTACTTGGAAAAATCAAAAGAAATGCGAAGGGATATATGAAAATTGATAAAACAGAGGGTAAATTATATTTATATGACCAAGCTGAATTATATTATTTAGATACTGAACTTAAATCTGGTATAATTATATTAGACTATAATAATAATGAAGTTACAGCAGGAAGAATAAAAGATTCAACAGGGCAATTAACTCAACCTCCATTCTTTAAACAAGCTGGAAATGAAGTAAATCCTGATTCAATAAGATTCAACTTTGATACTAAAAAAGCTATAATTTGGAATTCAAAAAGTGAACAAAATGGAATGAATGTTACTGCTCTAGCAACAAAAAAAGAAAATGATTCTGTTTATTTTATTAAAGATGCAAAAGTTACAACATCTAAAAATGTTGAAGATCCTGAGTATTATATAAGGGTAAGAAAAGGAAAATTTATTCCAAAAAATAAAATTATTGCTGGATTAAGTAATCTATATATTGAAGACGTTCCAACTCCAATTTTTTTACCATTTGCTTACTTTCCTTTAACAGAAAATAGAAAAACAGGTTTTATTTTTCCAAGTATTGGTCAAAATAACCAAAGAGGTTACTTTTTTCAAAATGGAGGATATTATTTTGCTTTCAACGATTATTTTGATATTACTTTGCTTGGAGATTACTATACTAATGGTAGTTATGGCTTTAGAAATGAATCAAATTATAGAAAAAGATATAGATATAATGGTTCTCTGAGTATTAGGTTTGAAAATCTTATAAATGGAGAAAGAGGATTACCTGGATATTCTAAAAGTAATATTTATAATTTTAGATGGTCTCATAGTCAGGATTCTAAATCAAATCCTAATAGCAGATTTTCAGCTTCTGTTAATTTAGGAAGTAGCAACTATTTTAGAGAATCTGTTAATCAATTAAATACCCCAAACTTTTTAAATAACACAATGAATTCTTCTGTATCCTATTCTAAAACATTTAGAGGATATCCCTCAGTTAATATGTCTTTGACTGCCTCACATTCACAAAATACAAGGACAAAAAAAGTTAATATGAGTTTACCAACTCTTAATGCAAGTATGGAAAGAATTTATCCTTTTGTAAAACGTAATGGACAAAAAAAAGGTTTCTTTAAAAATATAAATTTTCAATATTCATTGAGAGGAGAAAACAGAATAGAAACAAGCGATTCTTTATTTTTAAAAAAAGAAATGTTTGATGATGCTATCTATGGAATGAAACACTCAATTCCTCTTAGCACGAATTTCAAAGTATTAAAGCATCTTAGTGTAAGTGTTGGAGGAAGTTATGAAGAAGTTTGGACAGGACAAACTATCAAAAGAAATAATTATGATGTTATAAACCAAACGATAGGTAAAACAGACACAATTAAAGGGTTTGATAGATTCAATAAATACAATTTTAGTGCAAATATTGGAACTACGATATATGGTGTTTTTAATTTTAAAGAGGGTAAAAAGTTTCAAACAATAAGACATGTCATTAGACCATCAGTAAATTATGGTATAAATCCAAGCTTTGAAAAATATTATGATGAATATATTATTGATGCTGATGGCAATACCTCAGAATATTCAAGATTTGAAGGTGGTTTTTTTGGAGTCCCTGGTAATAACTTTTCTAGTAGTATTGGAATCTCAATTAATAATGTTTTGGAGGCAAAAGTAACAGATAAAGATAGTACAGCAATTGAGCCAAAAAAAATAAAATTATTGAATAATTTAAATTTTAATACTAGCTATAATATTGCAGCTGATTCATTAAATTGGAGTCCTGTCAGAATGACTTCTGGAATGACTCTATTTGAAGACAAATTAAATATTAATGTAGGAGCAACTTTTGATCCTTATGCAATAAATGATAAAGGAAGAAGAATCAATAAGTTTCATGATGGAGGATTTAGGATGACAAGTGCTAATATAAATATGGGATTTACCTTTACAAGTAAAAACTCTAAAGAAAAACCAAAAGAAAGAGATAACAGCAGAAGTGGAGGAAGAACTGATGATTTATTTGGTAGAGTAGATGATTTTGCAGATAGTTCTTTTGATGATAATGAAAATGATAAAAATAATAATGAGGAAGAAATAACCGATTCTTCTTTTTATAACAATAAAATGCCTTGGGATATTAGGTTTGCTCATTCACTTACTTATAATAATAATCAAGGTCAAAAAGAAATTTCTAACAATTCATTAATGTTTTCTGGAAATATTTCATTGTCAAGAAAATGGAAAATTGGGGGATCTTCTGGTTATGATTTTAAAAATACTGGTTTCACATATACACAATTAAGATTTGAAAGAGATTTAGATAGCTGGAAAATGAACTTTAACTGGGTACCTTTTAGTACGAGAGCTTCTTGGTATTTTTTTATAGGAATTAAATCAGATCTTTTAAAGGATTTAAAATATGATAAGAGGAGATTACCAGACAAAAGGTTATAATAAAAAGAAAAAATAATAAATAAATTTAAAATGAAAAAAGTTGTAAATACTTCAAATGCACCTCATCCTGTTGGACCTTATAATCAAGCAATTTTAGTTGACAAAACATTATATATGTCAGGACAAATAGCAATAGATGTTAAAAAAAAAGAATTGATAAAAGGGACAATTGAGGAAGAAACAGAAAAAATAATGGATAATATTAAATCAATTCTTGATGAAGTTGGTTTAAACTTCGAAAATATTATTAAATCAACAATTTTTACAACAGACATGAAAAGCTTTGACAGGATCAATAAAACCTATGGTAAATTTTTTAATAAAAAAACAGCACCAGCAAGAGAAACTGTGGGAGTATCTGAATTACCGTTAGGAGCAAAAGTAGAAATATCAGTAATTGCAAAAAAAATGAATTAAAGGTAATTTTTGTGGAACGCAACCAATCCATCTATTGGTTTTTTAAGAATATTTCCACAAGTTAATCCATTATTTTTAAGAGAAGATCTTAGATCTTCTTTTAAATGAAAACCTATTGAACCAACAAAATGCAAAGGAATTTCAGATGAATTTTCAAATTGAAGAATTTGATTATTAATAAAAAGATTAAAGCCTTTTTTAATTAAATCTTTTGAATATTTTAAATCTTTATTTTCAACTAAAAATTTTGCGAATTTTGCCAAATAAGTATTTGGATTTGGTTTTTTATACAAATGGTCTTTTATTAACTCTGCCTCAAGATTAAATTCATTTTTAAACATAAATTGTAATTCCTTAGGCATATGATTAAAATAATAATCTCTCAAAAGTTGTCTTCCAAAATAATTTCCACTAGCATCATCCATTAAAATATAACCAAGAGAGGTAACTTTTTGATGAATATTTTTTCCGTCAAAATAACTACAATTAGAACCGGTTCCAAGAATGGATACTATTGCTTTTTCATTTGGTTTGCAGCAAGCATAAACAGCAGCATAAGTATCTTCTTTAATTATAAAATTTGCATTTTTAAATATTGGAGAGAATACTTTTTTTATTAATGTTTTTGGAGGTTCTGTTCCGCACCCAGCACCATAGAAATATATATCTGAAACATCTTTTCTTGATTGATAAATCTCATAATTATTTATTATCCTTTCTTCCAAAATATGTTCAGAAAGAACCTGTGGATTTAAACCTAATGTTTGGGTTTTAAATAATGTTTCTCCATTATCATTAATTGATATCCAATCAGTTTTTGTAGACCCACTATCAACAATCAGTTTCATAAAATAATTTACAACGAATTTATATGAAGAGCTAAATCGATTAATTTATAAGAATACCCTGCTTCATTATCATACCATGAAACAATCTTATAAAAACTTTCATTTAATTCAATCCCAGCTTTAGAATCAACTATAGATGTCCTGGGATCACCAATAAAATCTTGGGAAACAACTAAATCTTCAGTGAAACCTAAAATATTTTTTAAATCATTTTCTGAAGCTTCTTTTAAAGCCATCATTAAATCATTATAAGTTGTTTTAGATTCAAGTTTAACTGTTAAATCTACAACGGAAACATTAGCTGTAGGAACTCTAAATGCCATTCCAGTTATTTTACCTTTTAAACTAGGTATAACCTTAGTAACTGCTTTAGCAGCTCCAGTTGAAGCAGGCATAATGTTAAGAAGAGAACTTCTTCCACCTCTATAATCTTTCTTAGTAGGACCATCAACAGTTAATTGTGTAGCAGTTGTAGCATGTACTGTAGTCATAAGAGCCTCAGCCACGCCAAATTTATCATTTAAAACCTTTACAAGGGGAGCTAAACAATTTGTTGTACATGATGCATTAGAAACAATAGTTTGATTCTCTTTTACATCATTGTGATTAACACCCATAACAAACATTGGAGCATCAGGTGATGGGGCAGAAATAACTACTTTTTTAGCACCCCCATCAATGTGAGATTGTGCCTTTTCAACAGAAGTAAAAATACCCGTACATTCCAAAGCAACATCTACATCAATTGAATCCCAACTAATTTGTTTAGGATCCTTTTCATAGGTAATTCTTATAACCTCTCCATCAACAATTAAATTTCCATTATTAATTTTAATTTCTGCTTTACAATTTCCATGAACAGAATCATATCTTAATAAATAGGCCAAATGTTCAACGTCAAGAAGATCATTAATTCCTACAACCTTAACATCTTTTCTTTCAAGAGATGCACGAAAAACCATTCTTCCAATTCGTCCAAATCCGTTAATTCCAATTTTTATCATTTATTAATTATTTAATATTTATTTTGAGGAAGCAAACCTAAAAAAAAATCTATACAAAAATATAAATGAGAGATTTTTTTTTAATTATGAAATATTGAAAATTAAATATTCATAATTTCAGCTACTCTAATTAACTCAGGATCAATTTTTGAATTTCCTTTTATAGCTGATGTTAGTGGTGTTAATGTAATTTTTCCTTCTTTAACACCTATCATCTTTGATGATTCTCCTTTAATAAGTGTCTCTACTGCTTTTACTCCCATTCTAGTTCCTAAAACTCTATCAAAACATGTTGGAGAACCTCCTCTTTGCATATGGCCCAATACAGAAACTTTTATTTCATAATCTGGAAATTTATCTTCAACTCTCTTTGATAATTCAAAAACATTTTTTCCGGTTTTATCTCCTTCAGCAACTACAACAATACTAGAAGTTTTTCCAGCTTTTTTACTTTTTTTCAAAGAAATTATTAACTCATCTAAACCTATTTTCGATTCAGGAATTAAAATTTCTTGAGCACCAATTGCAATTCCAGAATTTAAAGCAATATGACCGGCATCTCTACCCATAACTTCAACAAAAAAAAGTCGATCATGTGATATTGCTGTATCTCTAATTTTATCTATAGCTTCCATTACAGTATTTAATGCTGTATCATAACCTAATGTATGGGAAGTTCCAAAAAGATCATTATCTATTGTACCAGGTATTCCAATAATTGGGATATTAAATTCTTTTTCAAATATTAAACTTCCTGTAAAAGATCCATCTCCTCCAATTACTACTATGGCATCAATATTATTTTTTTTTACATTTTCATAAGCTTTTTTTCTGCCATCCTTTGTTTTAAAATCTTTTGAACGAGCAGAATATAACATGGTTCCTCCTCTATTTATTATTCCTCTAACGCTTCTTTTAGATAAAACTTTAATTTCATCATAAATTAAACCTTGAAATCCCCTATAAACTCCTAGGCATTCAATATTATTATAAGCACAAGTTCTAACTACAGCTCTTAATGCTGTGTTCATTCCAGGTGAATCTCCACCAGATGTCAAAACTGCAATTTTTTTAATTTTCATGCATTTAAATATTTTATAAAATTACAAAACTAAATTTTAAAACATTTTAAAATTCTAATTCTTATCTTTTGATATCTTTTTAAATAATTCTTTAAATGAATCGAAATCTAGTTCATATGATATTCCCATTCCTTGTGTATATCCAATATCGTTAGCAAAATATTGATATTCATTTTCTTTATTAAAAATTCTTGCCCTTAAATTACCTTCATCATTTAATAGAAATTCAATCTGAACATCACCAATTATAACATTTTCTTCAACCCCACCAACAGGAACTCCAATTTTTCCATTAATTAATATTTTTTCACTTATTTCTGTTTTTAATGTTAAACCTAATCTGTCTCTGTTAAGTAAAGAGGAGGCAGCATTTTTATCTCCTTTTAAATAATTTATTCCAACATTCATCTTATCATCCGAACTGGTAAAGATATCATCAATGATTCCGGAAGCTTTTTGAAACAAATTATTAGTTATAGCTTGAGAGGATACAGAAGAAAGAGAAATTTCATCAATAAAAGTTCCTTGATATAGTAATGATATAGCTTGTTTTTGAGTCTTTTCTTTATCAACCAAATAATAATCTAATTCTGATTTAATTGGCCCACTAGTATTGGGAAAGTTTATTTTAAATTCTGGTGTGTTCATTTCAATTAAATTTCCAGAAAAATTAACATCAATATTAGTAGGTATTTTTCTATTAAAACTTGTATTCTGAATTAATATTGCAGGGTTAGCTCCACCTGGTATTACATAATTTGCATTTATATTTAAATCAGCCATATATGGGTTTCCATTCCATACAATTGTAGATCCCTTAGTAAGTATAAATTCACGATCTACAATTCCTAAACTATTATAAAAATATGAGCCTGAATTTACTGTATAATCTCCAAAAATATTAAAGTTTCCAAGAGTATTTATTTTAAAATTTAAATTTCCATTTCCATCAACAATAAGCTTAGAATCTGATTCGGGATCTAAAATTACTTCAATATTAGCATTTTGATTAAAATCTAAATCTAAATTAACTTTAAGACTATTTCGTTTTATCGTATTATTATTATTTTCATTATTATCTACAAAACTTAAATATGATAAATCCCCTGTATTTGTAGATTTTTTTATTGGGATTTTTAAAAACGTTCCTTTATTTGTTGAACCATTCAAATCAATAAGTAAATTTTCACCTGGACCAAATATTTTAGTATAACCATTTATAAAACCCTTTCCAAAATAAACTGGATCATTTTTTGAATCAGTATCAAGAATTAATAAGTTTTCAGAATCAATTGTTAAATCCAATAGCCAATTTTTAAATTTATTGTGAGAAATTATTCCATTTAAAGATCCAATTGTATTGGTTTTTGAATTGTATAAATTAAAATCATTAATTTCAAAAGATTGATTTTTTAATTTAAAAATAGGATTATTAGAAAGTTCATATTTAACATTTAGATAAGGGATCAAGAATTCAACATTATCAGTTCTTATTTCTCCAGTAAAAGTAGGAGAATTAGAATTTCCTGATATATAAATATTAGAATTAAATAAGCCATTAAAATTTGTTATTACATTATCTCCAATTTTAGAAAATGGCATTATTTCAAAATTTTTCATGTTTAATTTCATGTCTAGTGGATAAAAATCTTCTTCAATACTAAAATTTCCCTTTAGGGTAAGTGTTTTTTCAAAGTCTTTAATTATATCAAAGGACATAACAAAACTCTTCAAATCACTACTTGCATTTATTTCTAAATCTGCCGAACCTAAAGAATGATTATTTGCTCTTAAATCACCTATTTTTATTGAGGAAGCCCCTTTATATATATCATCTTTCTTAATCAATTCTATATTTCCATTAATTAATGCCTGAAAAAAAATCTTATCTGAAGAAGAGGTAAAATTTTCTACACTAACATTATTAAAATCAAAGAGATAATTTGAATTATTAATATTTTCTGAAATATTTACAGAAAAATATTGATCATTACTTTTAAAATTTCCGTTTTGAAAACTGTAGTCTTTTGAATCTCTAGAAAAAGTTACTATTGGTAATTTATTGTCTTTTAATTTATTTATAGACCAATTTTGTTCATTTATAATTAATTCAAGGTCAGAAAAAGAAATTACTGATTTATTTTCTTCGTTTATTGTATGAGAGAAATTTAGTTTATTTAATTTATTTTTAATTGAATTATAACTAGATGATACAATTAAGGAATCATTAATAAAATTTGTATTTAAATTAAAATCTTTACCATTAATAATAGGAGATTTTATTTTATCTATTTTTATAAAACCATCTTTATTATTTACATCTAAGTAAATATTATTAGCCGTAATATCTTTAAATTTTAACAATGAAGATTCCAATTTAATTTCATATTCACCATTAGAGCTAAACTTTCCCCTAATAAAAGTGTTTTCATCAATTGACAAATCATTATTAATAACTTTTAAAAGTTTAGGTTTAAAATTTAAGCTAAAGGAAATATTTTGAGATTCTCCCTCACTTAATAATTTATAATTAGAATAATGTTTACCGAAATTATTAAGAACAGAGTATTTTAAATTAAGAAAATCATATTCACCTATCAATATCCCACTCACAATATCTTCTGAGGAAATATTTATAATTCTATTTCCTTCATTATTTCTTAATTGGGCATATAAATCCTTGAATTCAATAGAATCATCAATATTATTATATTTTATCTTTTGTAAAGTTAAATCACCTATCAAATCCTTCATGCTGTTACCCCTCAGCTTTACAATAAAATCTCCATTTAAAATTCCATTATCATTAAATCCAAGATTAAAAAGATTAGCATATTTAATAGAAGAATTAAAATCAAAATCAATTAAGTCATTACTATAATCAATAAGACCGTT
>MDSV01201276.1_pt1 | contig 16548 bp, 16 predicted proteins | sample 810851 | NCBI WGS metagenome assembly MDSV01 (sample SAMN05326640, study PRJNA326480) | marine metagenome | isolation source: seawater | place: Atlantic Ocean: North East | collected 2012 | reverse complement strand
TCGAAATCGGTTCCTTTAATTCAGCAAGGTCATCTGATTTCGTATCATTATTTATGTCTAGGTATTGAAAAATCATTTGCGTGAAGATATGAAAATACTAGTTACTGGCGGAGCAGGGTATATAGGGTCAATCTTAATTGGACTTCTCTTAAAAGATTATGAAGTTTTCGTCTTAGATAAATTTCAGAAACTTAATCCCTCCTTGGCTGCCTATTGCTCAAATGATAATTTTCACCCTTTAGTAGGAGACGTTCGCGATGAAAAGATTTTAAAGGAAATTGTTTCAAAAGTTGACTTAGTGATTCCATTAGCCGCTCTAGTTGGAGCTCCTCTTTGCAAATTAGATCCAATAACTGCACAGTCTGTTAATTTTGATGCAATAAAAACATTAGTTAAACTTTTATCTAAAGACCAAAAAATTATTTATCCAACTACAAATAGTGGCTATGGGATTCAAGAAAAAGATGAATTTTGCGATGAAAATTCTCCTTTAAATCCTATTTCTTTATACGGAAAATCAAAATGCGATTCGGAGAAGTTAATATTAGATAGTGGAAATGGAATTACATTTAGATTAGCAACAGTTTTTGGTATGTCTCCTCAGATGAGATTAGATTTGATAGTAAATGATTTTGTTTATAGAGCTTTGTTTGATAATGCTTTAATAATATTTGAAGGTTCTTTCAGAAGAAACTTTATTCATATAAAAGACGTTGCTAGGGCTTTTGTTCATGCTATCAAAAATTATGATTCAATGAATAATGAAGCCTTTAACGTAGGTCTATCTTCCGCAAACTTAACTAAGATTGAATTGTGTGAAGAGATTAAAAAACACATACCTTCTTTTACTTACATTGAATCAAAAATAGGTGAAGATCCTGATAAAAGAGATTATCTTGTAAGTAATGAAAAAATTGAAAAGACAGGATTCATGCCAATTTTTAGTCTTGAGGATGGAATCATAGAGCTTATGAAGGGCTATAAAACTTTCAATTCAAGCTTATTTGTAAATGTCTAATAAATATTATCTTATTAGATCTCCATTTAGAGTAAGTCTTTTAGGAGGAGGCACAGATTATCCTGAATACTTCACTGAGAATAAAGGTGCTGTATTAGGCTTTTCTATAAATAAGTATATATATTTAGGAGGGTTGCTAACCAATGACTATGTTGATTATAAATATAAACTTTCATACTCTAAATTAGAGACTACAGAAAAAATTGATGAGATAAAGCATCCTGCTGTAAGAGAAGGAATGAAATTATTAAATTTCAAATTGCCAATTGATTTTTCTTTCCAAGCAGATTTACCAGCAAGCTCAGGGCTAGGAAGTTCTTCTAGCTTCTCAACAGGTTTTTTAAAATTAATACATGAAATACAAAATAAAAAGATTTCAAAGAAAGATCTTGCAAACTTGGCTATACATCTAGATAGAAATATTTTAAATCAGGAAGTAGGTATACAAGATCACCTTCATGCTGCTTATGGGGGCTTTAATATATTTTCTTTTAAGGGAAAAGAAATTATAAGAAAAAAAGTTAATCTAAATTTAAATCAAGTTAGTGAAATGGAAAAAAATATGATTTTAGTTTTTACAGGAAAAAAAAGATCAGCTTCTAAAATAGCTTCAGAACAAATTAGAAAGACAAAAAATAATAAAATTAATCACAATTTAAAAGAAATCTATGAGATGGTAAAGGAAGGTGACAAAATTTTTTCTAATTTTAATAAATCTTCCCCAAAAGAAATAGGAAACCTTTTAAATGAATATTGGAAAATAAAAAAAGGCTTAACTTCAAAAATTAGTATGAAACATTTAGATCATATTTACGAAAGTGCAATTAAGATTGGAGCATACGGAGGTAAATTATGTGGTGCAGGAGGAGGTGGCTTCTTTTTATTTTTCATACCAAATAATAAGAAAAAAATTTTTAAAAATTTTTTTGGAGACAAGAATTGTGTAGATTTTAAAATAGACTATTCAGGTACACAGTTGATATTTAAGGGCTAACTATGAAATGTAGAGTTTGCGACAGCTCAGATTTGATTCCAATTATAGATTTAGGATACCAGCCTTGGGGAAATGACTTTCTAGAAAAAAAAGATATTGGAAAAGAAAATTCATATCCTTTACAAGTAGTATTTTGTAAAAAGTGTACATGCAGCCAATTAAATTTTACTGTTCCAAAAGAGATAATGTTTTCTAGTCATACATATTTATCCGGAATGACTTCAACTTTAGATAATCATTTTAAAAATTTAGCTCAAAAAGTAAATTCAAAATTTTTTAGCAATATAAAAAATCCTTCAATACTAGATATTGGCTCTAATGATGGTACTCAACTAAAACATTATCAAGACTTAGGATATGAAGTTCTAGGGGTTGAGAGTTCAAATAATATTGCTGAGTTAGCAAACACCAGAGGAATAAATACAGAAGCTGTTTTTTTTAATGAAGCTTTTATGAAGTCTATTAATAGAAAATTTGATCTTATTAATGCTTCTGGGGTTTTTTTTCATTTAGAAGAACTTCACTCAGTAACAAAAGGAGTTAAGGATGGATTGAAACCTGAAGGTGTCTTCGTCGTACAGTTCATATATTTAAAGAGGATGATAGAAAACTTTGCTTTTGATCAAATCTATCATGAGCATCTTCTTTATTATAATTTAGAATCACTTCAATATTTATTAAATATTCATAACCTAGAAATATTTGATTCAGAAGAATTACCTATCCATGGGGGTTCATGTGTCGCGTATATTTCTCATAAAGGAAAGAAAAAAAAGAGTGATAAATTTTTAAAAATGATCAAAAATGAGAGAAAGCAAAAAATGCATTTACCCGAAACCTATATAAATTTTTCTAAAGATTTAGATCTTATAAAAGAAAAAAATATAAATTTTCTGAAAAGATGTAAGAAGATGAAAAAAACAGTTTTTGGCATGGGCGCTCCTGTAAAAGGTAATACTTTATTAAATTATTTTGGAATTAAAAGAGAATTAGTTTCTAAGTTAGTTGAAATAAATCCTTTAAGAAAAGGTTTGTATTCTCCTGGTAGTCATTTGGAAATCGTTATGGAAAATGAGATCGAAAAGCATCCTGATGTTTATTATGTACTTGCTTGGAATTTTAAAGATGAAATTTTATTAAAAAATAAAGATTTAATAAAAAAAGGATGTGAATTTTATTTTCCTGTAGAGATAAAAAATTGAAAATTTTAATTACAGGTTCTTCAGGGTTTCTTGGGCAGCATTTAGTTTCAGACCTTAAATCAAAAGGTTACGAGTTAACTTGCTTAAATAGTAAAAACTGTAATTTGACAGACTCTACTTCATTAGAAAAGTTTAAAAATCAAAAATTTCAAAAAATTATCCACTTAGCAGCCTGGACACAAGCTGGTGATTTTTGTCTAAAACATCCAGGAGAGCAATGGTTAATCAATCAAAAAATTAATACCAGTATTTTAGATTTCTGGGTAGAAAGTCAGCCAGAAGCAAAGTTAATCAGTATGGGAACTAGTTGTTCTTATGATCCAAATTTAGAATTAGTAGAAAATAATTATCTAAATGGAACTCCTATAGATAGTCTGTTTACTTACGCAATGACTAAAAGAATGCTTGAATCAGGATTGAGGTCTTTAAATAATCAATTTGGACTAAATTACCTAACCCTTGTTCCTTCTACTTTATACGGACCGAGCTATCACACAGATGGAAGACAAATGCATTTTATTTTTGATTTAATCAGAAAAATTTTACAAGCTAAGAATTCAGGTGAAAAAGTAGTTTTATGGGGAAATGGATTTCAAAAAAGAGAGATAGTCTACATTGATGATTTCATAAATGATTTCAATAAACTTGATGAAGTTGTCTCAAATGATCTTATCAATATAGGTGCTAATGAGGAGCATTCAATTAGAGACTTTGCTAAATTAATATGCAAAATTGTTGACTACGATGAATCCCTTATAGTTTATGATGAAGAAAAATATGTGGGAGCACAGTCTAAATTTTTAAGTACTAAAAAAGAAAAAAATATTTTAGGAAACTTGGAAAGGATAGATTTAGAAGAAGGTTTAAAAAAAACTATAGATTGGTTTGAAAAAAATATTTCTTATTAATGTCTTTTCTTAGAATTCTATATTTTTCTATTTTATTTGTTATTTCATCGTTAATATTTTTTTTAGTTAGCTTAAACGTTTTTTCTATAACACACCCAAATGATGGAATTTTATATTATTCAATTGCCCTAAATTTAATAGAAAATTTCTCTTTATCTTCGGGTTTATTTGCTGATGATTATATTTATACCCCTCAAATTGGTGTTTCGATAGTAATAGCAATATTTCTTTTACTTTTTGGAAAATTTTGGCCTATTGCTTTTGGAATTTTTATTCTCTGTATTTGGTTTTTTTCAATAAAAATAATTTCTAGAACACTTTCAGAAACATTGTTTAAGGATTTAAAATTCTTCAATCATTTATTAACTGTCCAAATATCTTTTTTAATATTTTTATTTAGTTCAATATATTTAGTAAGGATATCGACCTCTTTTTACAATGAAGCTCTTTATATCCCCTTACAAATTTATTTGTTATCCAAAATTCTTTTAATTTCACACAATAAAGAACCATTAAATCTAATTAATAAACTAATCTTATTGTTTTCGTTTCTTGGAGTATTTATAAGAATTCAACACTTAATATTTATCCTTCCACTCTACTTTTACTTATTTTTTTCAAAAAAACTAGAAATTTATTCTGTTCTTTTATTGTCCTCTCTAATTACAATTTTTCTTCTAGCTATAGTTAATAATCAAGATAATCTTCACTTTAAACTAGATTTTTATGAAAACTTATCTTTTTATAAAGAGTTTCCTGAAAGACTTTTTTTAGCTTTTAACTCTTTTGGAATTGTATTTAATTTATATTTTCTATCTTCTCAAAACATGCTTTTGTCATCTATTATTATTGCTCCTTTATTATTTATACTATTTAAAGGATTCAAAACTATAAATAAAACCAACCTAAATTTTTCTTTTTTATTAATTTTTATTATTCTTGGAAATATTGTTTTCGTATCTTTTTTAATTCCATTAAATTTCATTTATGATGATTATGTAAGATTTTACTGGCCTCAATATATTCCCATGCTTATTCTTTTTATAGCAGGTCTAGATAATATTTTATTTAAATATAAATTATCATTAAAGTTAATGTTAATTTTTATTTCCTTCCTAATATCTCTCTTAATAGTTATTTTAAATAAGAGCTTAGTTGATTCTTTTAGCAAAAAATTTATCTACTCAAATGATTTTTTTGAGGTAAGACAATTAATAAATGATTGGGATTTGAAAGATAAAAAAATTATAACTGAAGATCTAAAAAGGGAGATTTTTTGGGAATTTTCTCTTCCTACCTACAACCTTTCTTATTTAAATAATATAAATTGTATTAAAAATGACTCTTATTTCTTGATCTCAAAAAAAAGGTTACCTCAATATGATGAAATTGATAAAAAAGGAGATGTAATACTTTATAAAATATGCAAATAAGATAGATAGTTTTATAATTTTTTAAGTTTAGAATTTCTTTAAAGTAAAAAATAGCCAATGTATACCTTAGTAATTTTACCTCACCTAGATGATGAATTCGCTTTATCACCAGTTCTTCATGATATTCACTTAAAATCGAAAGGCTCTTTTAAAATAATTTTTTGCGCCGAGAGAAATAAAAATTCAAAAAAAAATAGAATTAAAAGAAGAAAGGAAACAATAAATTCTATGAAAATTTTTAATATTGATCTAAAAGACATTATCTTCCTGAATGATGAAATATTTGTTGATGATCTTAAGTTAATAAATTCATGCGCTAAAATTTATAATTTTTTAAAAAATTTTTACCTTAAATATTCAATTAATAAAATATATACTTTAAATCTTGAAGGAGGACATCCTGACCATGACGCCTTAGCAATTTTAATAGACAATTTTTCAAAGGAATTTTCTATAAAAAAATATTTTTTTCCTGCCTATAATCATGGAAAAACCCTCTTATTTATTCCACTTAGAGTTCTTAAACCTTTAAATAGTCAAATTTCAAAAATAAAAAAAAAGAAAATAAATGTATTCAAGTGGTTTAAATCCTTAAACGTAGCATATAAGTACAAATCTGAAGTAAAAGCCTTCTTAAAACTTTTCCCTTTTCTATTGATTAATAGTTTATTCTCAAGAGAAATTTATATTTCAAATAGGATTAATATCGAATCTATAGATTGGGACAAATCCTTAACACATAAAATTTATGGAGTTGATATTGCGGATCTAAAAAAGATTATCAATAAAAAAAATGAACTTATATATAACTCAAAATAGTTATTATTTCGTCCACAAAAATTTTATGAATTTTTTTTTAGAAAATAATTCATTTGTTATATTTGTACAAGAAAAAGAAAGAGGAAGAGCTAAACAATTATTAGAAATACTATCTAACTTTGGTATTTTTAACTTTTTAAGGATTATATTTTTAGAAATCCTTTTTTTTATAATTTTATACAGAAAGACTTTAAAGTTAAATTCAATATATCTAAGTGACATGAACTTCAATGAAGAATTATCAAAGATTTTATCTAATAAGAAATTTAAAGAAATAATCTCTATTGGTTGTCCCTGTAAAATAGACCACAGTTTTCAAGTAAAATTTCGAATCTCTATTCTAAACCTTCATGGCGGAATTCTTCCTTTCCAAAAAGGAAGATTTTCACCATTAAAAGCAATAAAAAATGCAGATAAATATCTTGGAGCATCAATTCATGAAATATCACAATCTTTTGATGAAGGTAAAATTTTGAGTCAAAAGTCTTTTTTAATAAAAAATAAAAAAAAGCTTTTTAACTATAATAAGGTCTTAAAACTTTCAAATTACATTTTAGAATCATATTTAAGAAAAGAGAGACATAGTATTTCAAATGAAGTTTTAAAAAAATTTAATAAACTTTGATACTACTTATCTTTAAATTTTCTTTCGCTTTCTTTTTCGGCAATATAAGAAGTCAAATTATTAATCTTTTCCTCGATAGAATTAAATTTATTCATTAGAAACACTATAAAAAAGAAAGCAGTTAATAAGCCTAAGTATAAATATAAATCAGCCCCTCTTGAAATTCCTAGAAATCTTGCCAAAGCATCTAAATATGACAAATTCAAAACACTTACTAATCCAAAGATAGAGCCTAAAGATAAAAATAATTTAGAAAAAATACTTTTAAAGGGCCTAAAAAGACAATATATAAAAATGAGGGAAAAAATTATGCTAAAAGTTATATTAGCTGTCATTTTTTTAAAATTAACTTAATTATACTTTCTAAAATTATCATTCCATTTCTTATGCTTTGTCCTTTTCTTAATGAATAAGGAGTGTACACAATTTCCGTAGGTAATTCCTTGTAGCTTATTTTTTGCTTGCTTATTTGCATTAGCAATTCAGTTTCAAAAGCATATCTATCTACGGTGATATTTATTTTACTTAACGAATCAATTTTAAAAGCCTTTAAGCCGTTATGAGTATCAGAAAGATTCATTTGTAAAATTACATTTGATAGATAAGTAGCAATTTTCAGAATAAATTTCTTTATAAAGGGTACGTTACTAGAATGGTTGATAAATCTTGAACCAAAGATTATATCTTTGTCACTTTTAAGAATTTCATTAGCAAAATTTTTTGCATCAGCTGAAGAATGCTGACCATCTGCATCAAACGTAATAACTCCATAAATATCATTTAATTTTTTTACGAAATTAAATCCCGATCTTATAGCCGCTCCCTGACCTAGATTTATAGGATGATGGATTGATGCAAGACCTAAGCGATCAACAATCTCCAAAGTATTGTCTGTTGATCCGTCATCAATGACTAAAATGTTATCAAAATACTTTTTAAGACTTCTCAAATTTTTTTCTAGAACTTTTGATTCATTAAAAGCGGGAACAATAATATATATATTTTCTAATTTAGCCACGTTAAAATTTTACTTAAATCTATTTTGTTGTGAAAAGAAGAGTTTATATAACAGGTTCAAAAGGTCAAATTAGTCTAGAGCTTAGAAACTATTTGTCAGAAAAAGATATAAAGGTAATTATTCTTTCAAGATCTAAACCAAAACTTTTTAAAAATGAATCTCATACTTTTTTTGACTTTACAAATACCTTTCACGTTGAAAAAGGCTATAGAAATGAAGTACTTCATTTAGCCCATGATTTCACAGATAAGAAAATAGACAATGCCAATATAAACTATATTGGTGCAAAAAATATCTTGAAAAGTTTCAAAAATCATACAAATAAAAGATTTATTTTCTTCTCTACTCTTGACTTAAAAGAGCCTTGTACTTTGTATCAAAAACAAAAAATGCTAATCGAAGAAATTTTTGGGGTTGATAATAGTTTAATTTTAAGATTGAGTTTTGTTTTTAGTAAAGATGGAGGTATAAATAAGGTTTTTTCAAAAATTTCTTTTTTCCCTATTTTTATCCCAAGAAATTTAAATTCAATTCTTCCAATAAAAAATGAAAAAATTCCTCCCTTTTTATTTAAGATAATTCAAGATACTAAATTATTAGGACTTTTTTGTTTAGTAGGTAATCAGGCTATGAATTTTAAGTATTTTTTAAATTACCATCATGGTGTTAAAGCTTATTATTTGAACAATAAGTTTTTCTTTTTTATTGTGTTTATTTTAAAATTTTTTCCTTTTAAAAAAGCTTTTTATTTCAAAGAGAGAATCTTAGGCCTAATTCATCTTAAATCTAGTGATCTATTGACTGCAAATATAAAAACTTTCAAAATTTAGAATTTAGGAAATTTGTCACAACCAGATGAGATTGAACCATTAAATTAAAACTATGAGGTTTTCCGCTGAGAAAAGGCATAGATGAAGAATCGCATATATATAAGTTTTTAAAATTTTCTAATCTTCCTTCTTTATTGCACTCTAAATTTTTTGGATTTAACTTCATGGGAAAAGTTCCTCCGTAATGTATATCCTCTCCAGGCTTAAGTAATTTAGAAAAAAGAGGTAATGGATATAATTTTTTATTTTGAATAGATTTTAAAAACTCTTTTTTAAATTTTTTAAACTCTTTTTTAAGCTTAGGTTTATTCTTTCCTTCAATAAGAATTTCATTTTTGTCATTAAGAGAAATCTTATTATCCGAATAATTGCTTGAAAAATATATATTAACCATATAGATTCTTGGCAATAAGCTTACTAGAAATTTAATTAATAAATTTTTAATAGGATAATTTTTGAAAGTTTTATTAATTAGATTTTTTTCAATAGGAAATATATTCCCAGAAATAATATTTTTTTTAGAGGATTTTTCAAAATACAAGTTACTTAAATTGAAGTTATTATCTTTTGGATAGGAAATAGAAATTAGACTTAAGACTGCAGCCGGGGTAGTTAAAAATTTAATTTTTTTATTAAATTCTCTTTTCATTTTTAAAATTAATTTAGTAGTAGAAATAACTCCCAGACAAATAAAAACATATTTAGCAATAAAAATAGTGTGATTACCGCTGCGTAAATTTTTTGTTTTAATTTGATAGCGATCATCAATTTTTGTTATTGAAATAATTAAAAAATTATCAAACATTTTTATTTTTTTATGGTGTTTTATTTTTTCAAATTCTGTCTTAGCATTAAATATTGAATAATCATTTACTTTTCCTATCCAATCATCCTTTTGATTATTACTATCTACTTTAAAAATAGAATTTCTTGGCGTCTTAAAAGAGATGTTCGTAGAATTACTTTCTTTTGAATTTAAAATGTTTAAACAATTCTTATCTAAATTAATTTCAGGATATAGATTTTTAAAATAATCAATGGATATATCATTAGAAAAATCTTTTTTAGTTAAGATATTTGAAATAAAGTTATAAGCCTTGTCTTTTTTTTCTTTTTCATAAAAAAAATCCTCTAGCTCTTTTTCACTATAATGATTTATGCTTGCTCCCCAAATATTCGACAAACCACCTTTGCTTAAGGAGCCAATAGAAGAAAAATTCTTTTCTTTTAATTTTATTTGTTTTTTATAACTGGCGTAAACGAAGCTATTATTTTTATCCTTGAATTTAGGAGATGAAAATTTATTTTGATAGTCTTTAAACTCTCTGTTGGTAATACAATTTGACTCATTTAAGGCAGCATCTATAACAGTTAATGGAAAACCTTGAGATAAAAAAGTCTTAGTAGCTGCAATAGCAGACAATCCACTACCCAAAACAACAAACTCTTCCTTTAGGTCAATTCTTAAATCTTTCACGTATAATAAATTTTTATATTGAGCATATAATATATGAAATTCCTTTCTTTAAATCATCAAATAAAATTAAAAAAAATTCTAGATCCAGAAACTCCTTTTATTCATTCTAGTTTAAGAAAACTTTTGAAAGATAATTTGGAGGTAGCTGACGTCGGTTCTTCTGGAGGTTCTCCAGATGAATTGAATGAAATTTTTAATCAATGTAATTTTATGTGTTTTGATCCAGATAGCAGATCATTTACACCCAAAGAAAAAAATATATCTATTTCACCTTTTGGATTATTTTCTTCTAATACCAAAAAAATTTTATATTTAACTAAGTGGCAAGAAGCTTCGTCAGTCTATCCTCCAAATAAAAAATTTTTAGACAACTTTCTATCTTCAGACGATCACATTACAATTAAAAAAGAAGAAATACATTTAAAAACTTTAGATGAAGTTGCGTTAAAAAAAAAATTTGACTTTCTTAAAGTAGATGCAGAAGGCGCAGATTTAGAAGTCATAAAAGGAGGCAAAGATTCTCTCAGTGAATGTTTAGCAATAAAAATTGAAATTCAATTCAAAGAGAGGAATATTGGCTCTCCTTTATTCGGCCAAATAAATTCCTACCTAAATAGTCATTATTATTTATCTTCTATAAAACCTTTTCTGTGGTTAAAAACCAAAGATCATTATTTGAATTCTCACCCTGAATTAGTGTGTGGAGATGCTATCTTTTTAAGAAGCTATGAATCTTTTCTAGAAATATTCAATAAAAAAGATAATTACAATAAGAAAAGCTTTTTATATAAATATATTTCTTTATCTGTTTTATTTGGAGCTCATGATTCTATTGTCTATTTTTTAAATAAAAATAATTTAGGTTTATCAAAGTTAGAAGAGAAGACAGTTATAAATGGTATAAAGAAATCAAAAAAAAATATCCTTCTAAGTTTTTCTTCTTCTTTTTTTATAGTCTTTTTGTTTAGTGCTCTGTTAGTTATCTTTTATCCTTTCAACTTTATTAGGAAAAAACTTTTTCTTTACTTAAGGAAAAATATTTCATATCTGGGAAAAATTTTAAGTTTCTTGGGGTCAGATCCAGAAATTGGAAAGATAAAAAAATAGCCAAATAAACAATGAGAAAAAAAAGAGTAACATACAAATATCTTTTTATAAAAGGGAGTAAATTTTGGAAAACGAAAAATTAAATTTTAGCTTAGACTACATTTTTGAAATTATTCTTTCAAATTCTATAAAGATTCTTTTATTTGGCATCTCATTTTTATTTGCTGCTTTAGTTCTTTCATACTCATTCGAAGAAAAATTTAAATCGGAAGCTACTATAATTAATATTAAGTCTTCACCCGATGCAATTGGGGGAGCAGCATCTCTTTTAAATCTTGACATAGGAAGAAAAAATGATTCTTCTGAAGCAATTGCTATTCTTCAATCAAGAGATTTTATTTTTCATTTTCTTTCTAAATATAATCTTATTAATTTAGTAGAAAAAAATGAAGACATAGATATAAACAAAATTTTAGAAAATAAAGATGAAATTCATGAAATAAATTACTTAGACATTAAAGATTCAAATAAAATTGCAGGATTAGCTAGTAATTTTAAAAAATACTTTTTAAATATAGATCAAGCTGATAAGAATGGAATTATTATTCTTTCTATTTCTTCTGCGAATCCTAAACTCTCTCAAGTAATTCTTTCCGCATTAATAAGGGAGTTAGAACTGGTTTTAAAAAGAGATTATATTTATGAAAAACAACGTTATATTCTTTCTCTCAAAAATTATCTATCTACCACCAAGGATTCTGCTATTTCTCAAATAGTTTATAGAATTAATATTGAAGAACAAAAGAATATCATAAGAGCTCAAAATGAAGAAAATTTTATGTTTAAGATAATTGATAGTCCTTATGTAGCCAATACATCATACTTTCCAAATAGGATTTTATTTATGCTTTCAGGATTAATTTTAGGCCTAATTATTGGATTTTTGTATTTTTTTAGAAAAAAATTAATTGATCGATTCTAGTACACATAATGTTTCTTCAAAATTAGTTGAAGGCTTTAAAAGTTATATACCATTTTTTCAGAAGCTACTATTAGTATCAATTAGCTTTCCGCATATCACCTTAGGGCTTGTTCCCGCAGAAACTTCTCCCTTTCCTTTGCTTATAGCTTTCGTACTAATATGCTTGGAAAGAAAAATTGACTCAATATTTATATATTTAAGCTTATTTTTGATATTTTTATGGGCAGTAACAATTCCTCAAGGTATAAATTTATTAGATGGCATAGAACAGCTTTTTGTTTATTTTCAAAATGTGTTTGTAGCTTTTTATATATTTAAATGTGGGCTGACTCATATTAGTAAAAATTTTTGTTTAGGAATAATAGGCTTTCATTTAGCTACAGGTATAGTATTTATTCTGGGATTTAATTTTTTGAATGATATCTTGGTTTTGCTTAGTTCAGAAAGACTAGATGCACTAATTAACCGAGGCCAAGGATCAAGATTTTTTTCAACTGAGCCATCAGAAGCCCTTGGAAGCATAATATTTGTTTTAATGCTTTATTCTTTAAATAAGTTTGAAAATAGAAACTTTATAATCATTTCAACTTTATTAATTACAACAATTCTATCATCTTCAGGTACAAGCTTTTTGCTTACATCAATATTTTTAATATCTTATACACTTTATAAATTTAAATTAAGAATTTTACTACCAATAACTTTAATTTTTTTAGCAATTATGAATTATATATCCCCTTTTTTATTAACCTTAGACATAGATAATAGAATATTCTATTTATTTCAAACAATGTTGAACTTATCTTTCTTTGAAATAATTAGTCTAATAAATCTCACTTCAGGGTTTAGATTTACACTTGATTTTGCTAGTTTTTATTCAATATTTATTTTGCAGCCTTATTATGGAATAGGAACAGCTTCTGCAAATTCACTATATGCCTTGTCATCGTTTGGGGTTGATCTCCAAAACTTTAGTGAATTTACATATCAAAATATAAAAAACTTAAAGCCTACATCTTTAACGGCAACAATGCTTTTAGAACTAGGAATATTAGGACTTTTAATTATCGGTTTATTTATCTTTAGGATGAAAGAGTATTTCAAATTAATATTATTTTCTAAAATGTTTTCAAATTTTGAAAAAAGTCTATTTATTTTAGCTGTTTTTAAATTAATATTTATCATGATTGTAGGCACTCCAGCGTCTTTAGCATTGGTATTTTTAATGTTTTATTTTATAAGAGAAAAACTTTCAAAAATTAATATTTAAATACATGATTTATAAAGATTTAGTATCAATTGTAATGCCTCTTAAAAATGGAATGCCCTTTCTTAAAGAAACAATAAATTCTATAAAAAGTCAGACATATAAAAATTGGGAGTTAATAATAGTTGATTCAGAATCAAATGATGGATCTATAGAATTAATAAAAAAATTTGATGACAAGAGAATTAAAATTCTACAAATGAATCTTGGACCAGGATTGGCTAGAAACTATGGGATTATTAATTCAAAAGGGAGTTACATAGCCTTTATTGATTCCGATGACTTATGGACTAAGGAAAAGTTATCCTTGCAAATAAATGATATGATTTTTAAAAATTCATCTTTTTCTTATACTAATTATGAATTAATAAGTTCCGAATCTAAACCATTAGGAAAGAATGGTCATTTTAGAAATCAATTTTCTTATTCTGACTTTTTTTCAAAAAGAAATATTGTAATGTCATCTGTAATAGTAAAAAAAGAAATTTTGAAAAATATAAGATTAAATGATTATGATGGATTTGCAGAAGATCAGTACTTTTTTGGAAAGATTCTACAAAATGGAATAAAAGCTAGTGGCATAAATAAATATTTACTTAAATACAGGAAGCATTCGCTCTCAAGATCAAAAGATATTCTATCTAATCAAATAGCTGTTTATAAGCTTTATAGAAATCACTTCGATTTAGGATTTATTAAAACTTTTACTTCATACATTTCCTATTTGATTGATGTTGCTATTAGAAGGATATTTAAAATTAATTAGTTATGTTTTTAACGAAAACACCATTTAGAATTTCTTTTTTTGGGGGCGGAACAGATCTACCAGAATTTTATAAAAATTATGGCGGATGTGTAGTATCTTCAACCATAGATAAATATATTTACCTAACAATAAATAAACAGTTCCAAAAGAAAGGCTTCAATTTAAAATATAAGATTAATGAATTTCCAAAGACAATAAATTCTATTAAACATCCAATAATTAGAGAAGTTTTTAAGAAATATCATATCAAAGACGTTGTTTTATCTAGTATTGCTGATTTGCCTTCTAATTCTGGCATGGGTTCTTCTAGCACATTTACTGTGGGACTTTTGAAACTTTGTGCCGCTTACTCAGAAGGACTCGACTTAGAAAAAAGAGTAGTTAGCGCAATGGCATGCGAAATAGAAATAATCAACTTAAAGGAACCAATAGGGAAACAAGATCAATATGCTTCAGGTTTTGGAGGTTTTAACAAAATTCATTTTAACAATGATGGCGAAGTAGAAATTGAACCTATAAATTTAAAATCTAATATTTTAAGACTTGAAAAAAACCTTTTATTATTTTATCTGGGAGGTCTTAGAAAAGCGTCTTCAGTATTAAAGGATCAAAATAAACAAATTAGAAATAAGAAGATTTCTGTTCAAAATTCACTTAATCTTAAAAAAATTGCTGAAGATTTTGATGAAAAAAAATTATTAAAAAATATTGATTTATTTGGAGAGCTTTTAAATGAAAACTGGAAATTTAAAAAAACTATTAGTAAAAAAATTTCTTCACCTTACATTGATGAATTCTATAAGGAAGCTTTGTCAAGCGGGGCAATTGGAGGAAAAATTCTTGGAGCAGGTGGTGGAGGCTTCTTTTTAATATATGCAAGGCAAAAAGATCATAAAAAAATTATAAAAAAATTAAAAAATTTTAATTTAATAAATTTCTCTTTTGAAAATAAGGGTGTCCAACTATTTAAAATTTAAATTTTTTACGAACCTTAGTACATTATTTAAATCTTCTTCCGTACCTAGCTTTATAAAATCCATTTTGCATTTTAGTGATAATTTTTCATCAGTCATAGAATCTCCTAAAAAGACGGATTTTGTAATATCCAAATTATATTGTTTAGTTAAATCTTCAATCATTTTCGTATTTGGCTTTCTACACTTACATTTTTCATCTGGAGTATGATTGCAAAAAATAGACTTTGTAATTAAAGCTTCTCTTTTTTTAAAATCTTTAATTAAAAATTCATTAAACTTTATGACCTTTTTTTTACTATTTATTTTCCTATTGATAGATGATTGATTAGAAACAATGAAAATAAGGAATCCTAGAGATTTTAATAAACTCATAATTAAATAGGCATCTTGCAAAACTAAGTAATTTTTCAAATCGGCATTATATCCATCATCATGAACTAAAGAATTATCCCTATCAAAGAAAGCAGCAGGTCTCTTGCTTAATTCAAGAAAATTTTCTTTGACTTTCCTTAATTTTTTAGGAGTTCCTATATCAAAAAATAAATCGAATTTGCTTAAATTTCTATAGCACAAACTTTTATTTTTTATAAACAAAGGTAAAAATTTTTCTTCAAAACTAAATTTTTTAGGCATTTTTTTTAGTTCTTTTTTTAAACTTTTGGCTTCAAAAAAATATATACCTGTACTCACTAAAGCATCTCTAACTTTTAGTTTTTCTTTAAATTTAGTAACTTTTGTTCCTTCAACTGAATATGTTCCATAATCAGAACAATCGCCATATATTTTCTTTAAAAAAACTAAAGCATTAACATTATATTTATTTTTAACTTTCTCCCACTCTAAATTTAAGTAAGAAAAATCAAAATTAATCAAAGTATCCCCATTTAACAAACAAAAATCTTTTACATTTTGTTTGTTTAAAAAAAACTTTATAGCTCCTCCAGTTCCAAGCTTTTCTGGTTCTTCAATTACTTCTACACTAGGATTTGAAATAAAAAATTTTTTAATTTCTGAGGATTTAAAATAAGAAGAGACATAAATTTTTGCATCTTGATCAAAAAGAGATATTTGATTAATTATTCTAAGAATTGCAGGCTTATTTTCAATTTCAATTAATGGCTTAGGTAAGTTAAGAGTTAAATCTTTTAGTCTAGTTCCCGTTCCTCCGGCTAATATGAGATAATT
>MDSV01199813.1_pt1 | contig 16548 bp, 15 predicted proteins | sample 810851 | NCBI WGS metagenome assembly MDSV01 (sample SAMN05326640, study PRJNA326480) | marine metagenome | isolation source: seawater | place: Atlantic Ocean: North East | collected 2012 | reverse complement strand
TTCTAAAAATATTTCTAATAAAAAAGTTAAAACTGTTAGAAAAGCAAAATCGCTAGATAAACTTAAAAAACTCAATAAAAAATTATTTAAAAATAATACCCTCCAAAAATATAAAATATCTCCTGAAATATTCAAAACCTATTTGAAATCAAAGTTATCGAAAATCGACTTTAAAAATATTGAGATATTTTTAGAGAAATATTTGAGTGTAAAGATTACAAAATATATAAAAGTCTTTTATAAAGATAAATTGAAAAAAAACACTAGATCTAAAGGAACAACATCATTGGACTTTTTAGGTGTTTATTATGCAAATAACAACATAACAATTACTCATTTGCAGAGAAAAAGTAATTCAAATATTATCAAAGATTTCGTTCAAATTGATGCTCCAACAGATATGATTGGAGAATACAAAATAGAAAAAGCACCTGAAGTTACTAGGATTATCAATGACGTTATTAGTATATTTGAACTCAAAAATCCACCAATCATTTTATTTTTAAGTTCATCATTCTTCACTACAAGATCTTTTAATGACAGAGAACTTGTTATCTTTTCTGATGAAGACCCTCTAATCCTATCAAAAAGTCCTTTTTTACCAGACGAAACATTGCTTCAATATAAGAGAGTAAATGGAGATAAAAATACTTCATATCATAGAGTCATTTATGCCAATAAAGATGTTATTGATTCTTGGATAAATGTTATTTCTCTTTCTGGATGTGATATTGCTACAGTCACTTGCCCCGCAATTCATACTATTGAGAAGCTGACCAACAAATCAAAGGGAGAGATTTCAGTGCTCTGTGATATTGAAGATTTCATCACAACTGTTTATGTAATCAGAAGAAACTGCGAGCTTTTCTCTTCAAGGCTTCCATTTGGAAGTTCTTTTTACATTACTGATCAAGATAGTTTAAATGATCAATTCTTTTTAAGGCTTAAAAACTCAGTGGAATCAATTATTTCCAATAGTAACTTAGAATTTAATGATAATATTTATTTAAATGGAAACGGCCTAGATAAAATGCTTTCGAAAAATAATATTATCAGTGAGGGATTTTCAAAAGTACCAAGAAATAGATTTAAATTTGAAAAACAAAAAGAATCCAATTTTCATAACGAATCAATACTTAGCTCCTTTTCCGATATATTAGATATCCTGATTAAAAAAGATGTTGCAAATATAAATGTTGCTAAGAAGAAGCAAATTTATAGAGGAGAAAAATACGAAAAGAATGATGATAAAAATAAAGTTCCTAAGAATCAGCAAAACCCATTAACTTACAGAGGAAAAGATTACATAGGTTAATTAAATGACAGATTATAATTTCGCAAAAAACTACCAAAATATTAAGCTCTGGAAATATAAAAAACAGACAATTGATTATTCTGCAGAAGATAATATTTTTGTTCAATTTTTAAATATTTTAAAGTCTTACCAAGCAACTTTTTTATTACTCAAATCAAATAAAATATTATACATTCCTACTTCTGTTGTTTTGGCAGCTGTAGGAATAGTGGAAATAATATCTATCTTACCAATAATCAATATTAAAAGACTTGAGAATTCCCATCTCGAATACGAAGAAAAAGTTAACGCACTTAATGAAATAAATCAAGATAGAGAAGAAAAATTTAATCTTCTAAAAGATCACTCATCTTTACTTTCAAACCCTTCACCAAGCTATTTATTTGGATACTATCTTCAAAAAAGTGTTCCAAAAAATGTTCAATTGACTAATTATATAGTTGATCATTCTGGATTCAGAATAGATGCAATTAGTAGTGATCTAGTCTCGGCGAATAAACTTATATCTCTTCTTTTGGAAAATAAGTTAATAGATAATAAATCTATGAAAATTAATCAAATAATAAATCAAGTTAATAATTCTGGGTCCTCTATGATTGGTAATACACCACGTCCATTAGATTCTATATCAATTGTAATTTCAGGTGATTTAGTCTATCTTCCTCTCAAAGATAGAATTCTTTCTCATAAATTATCAAACGATTACGGAAACTTTGAGAAATTAAGTAATTTCGTTGAGCTTTTAGAACTTATTAGATAAAACATGAAAAATAAAAATTTAACTTTCCAGCAATTTATTAAAAAAATTCAAAAGGTTGATGTAGCAGAGTTATTAGAAAAAGCAAAAGGCATTAATGTAGAAGATATAAAATCTATTAAATTAAGTGATTTAAGAGATATTACTAAATCTGATTATTTTTATCCATCATTAGGAATATTTTTTGCATCATTAACTTCAATAATGTTCTTATTCCCATCATTAGATTCTTTGAAAAATAGGCAATCTAAATCAGCAAGATATAATCTCGAAAACCAAGAACTGCCTTTTGTTAATGAAGAATTAACAAGAAGGGAGGACGCCAAAATTAATATTGATGCTCAAATAAAAAATCTAATTGATCTAGTTCCTGATAAGGGTAACCTAGTTCTTCTCCCAGAAATACTTTATGATTCATCAAAAAGGTCTGGGGCCGAGATAGTCCAATTCACACCAATTACATTCGAAGATCTTAGTTCTTGCAGATCTTCATTAGAAGATAATTTTTTTAATAATGATTTCCAAAATGATATGTCTTCTGATAATTTTGCAGATGATCAAAATTTTGACAATCCCCAGGATGAATTTCCCATAGATAATTTTCAGCCAGAGGGTAATAATGCAAAACTAGAGATATATCAATTTAACCCTGATGATAGAGAAATTACTAAGGAATTTGAATCTTTAAAAAAAGATATTAGCAGCATTTTCGAATCAAATTATTTTCAAATAAATATAAAATCTGATTATCTAAGTAGTTTAAATTTCTTAAAGTATTTACAAGAGTATAAAATATATATATTACCTTATTGCTATGAGCCTCAAATGACTGGAAATACTTTTAATGAAGTTGTTGGGACAGAGAATCCATCCTCAAATGGAGAAATAAATGCCCGAATAATTGTAAATATACCTAACTATAAATAAAAAATGAATTTACTAAATTATTATTTAATTAAATTAGTACTAAAAAGATCTTTCATTACTAATTTTAAATTAATTTTTAGAAATAACCCTTTACTTAAATGAAAAAAATATCCTCTATTTTATTTTTATCTTTGGCTTTAATTTCTCTTTTCCCAAAAGTGGTTAAACCTCAAGAGATTTTTAAAAATAATATTTCAAAAAATACTATCATTGAGAATGAAAAACAAAATCTGAATCTTAGTACAAATAGTATTAATGAAGAAAATGTAGAAATCTTGCTTACAGGTATTGGTGAAGAAGCAGTACTAAATAAAAAAATATCTAGTAAATTAATTACTTTAAAAATCAAAACACAAAAGATTAAAAATAAACCTTCCTTTCAAAGCTTATCAATACCCTCAGTTGGAATTAAAACACTTACTCTAAATAATTCTGAAGAAGATATAAAGATATTAATCACTCCAATTGATCAAGTAACCTTATCTGAACCAGAAATTATGCTTAGTAGTAACAAATTAAAAATGGTATTCCCTAAGCAAAAGTTACCAAATGATGTTTTAACAGAGAAAAATATTTTTTCATTGAAGCCTTTAAATACCACTAGTGAAGAGTTTAAGCCGAAATTTAAAGCTACTGCACCACCTCTTGGAGATATATCTGTTGGCACAACTTACATACCAAATTTAAAAACTGTTCAACTAGAAGGGCCAGATCTATCCATAATCTTCAAAGGCACCACAGCAAAAAGTGCTATTGAATTTCTTATTTCAAAAACAAATTATGGATATGTTTGGGTTCAAGATAATCCAACATTTGATCCCAAAGAAAATGTAAATGATCTCACTGGACAATTTTCCGCAGAGGAATCAGAGGAAGAAAATACCTCAGATTCGCCAAGATATATCACGATGACAGTAAAAGATAAGCCATTTTCTATTGTTTTCAACTCAATACTAATGTCCAGTGGTTTAGAGGCAAAGTTGGAAAATGGAATTGTTTATATCGGCCCAGATGTGCAAGATAGGGTTTTTTCTAGCCGAATATCAAGAATTTATAGATTGAATCAAACTACAGCAAGTGCGGCAGCCTCTTATTTAGCAAATCTAGGCGCAAAAGTGAGACAAACTAGCACTATTACAACTGCAGTAACTTCAGGAGCGAGTCAGTCTCAAGCTGTATCTGGTGCAGATTCTTCTGCTACTACTACTGAACAATCGACCACTTCTGTGACAAGTTATGGAGGAAATGAAGGGCCTTTATTGGGTTTAATCGCTACAACAGATGATAGATTACAAACTCTTACATTGATAGGAACACCTGATCTAATTGAAGTTGCAGAAACTTATATTAAACAATTGGATTTAAGGCAAAGACAAGTAGCACTCACAGTGAAGATATTGGATGTTGAAATCTCTGATGGATTAAATATAGATAATAGTTGGGCCTTTAGACAAGGTAATAAATTTATAGTAAATGCAGGTGGCCAATTATTAAGCACAATAAATAATACAAGTCCACCAAATGCTCTTACTTTCCCAAGTGCGCCTACTGTAAATAATTCAAATCAATATCCTAATCAAGTTTTTATTAACGAATTAAAGTCAGATATCCTTTCAAAAGATACAAAAATAATTGCCAACCCAACACTTATATTAAATGAATATCCAGGGAGTACTGGAGGAGATACAGTCGCTTTAAGTGGTATAGATGATACTTTAAAAGCAGGAACTATCGGAAGATCATTTGGTAATGAAGCTTTTGTAATTGTAGGTTCCCAAGTTCCTATAAATTGTGAAGTTGATCCGGAAACTGGGGCTGCGACATTAGAGATGGGTATAGCAGGACTAACTTTTGGAGCAAGAATTTTAAAAATTGATGACAATGGTTATGTTACCTTTACACTATCCCCGGCAATATCTTCAACATCAGAACAGAGAAATATAGACAATTGTGGAACAATAGATCTCTTAAATACCAGAAGACTTGACACTGGATCAATCAGAGTAAAGGATGGTAATACTTTAATTTTAACTGGGGTTATTGATACAAATGAGGTTGAAACAATTAGAAAGTTTCCTATCTTAGGAGACCTTCCTTTACTTGGATCGTTTTTTAGAAAAACGACCTCCTCCAAAAATCAAAGAGAGTTAATAATATTGGTAACTCCTCAAATTTTAAATTCTTTTGAAAGTAATTCATCTGAGGTAGGATTTAATAAATCTAATTAAAAATATTATTTCTGAATATTTATTGAATATGTTTGCATTGTCCATTGTTTTTGGAAGACAACTCACCCAACCATGATTTATTAATTGGCACTATAGACCATCTGTATGTAGTTGGATTTTTGTACCATACATGCGTCCATGGGATATTATTCCCTGAGCAAAAATCATATTTTAAAGAAATTGCATCAACGCTAACGGCCTTAGTTTTGTAATGTGGAATGCTTGGATCATTATTTCTAATTTTTTCATTATATTGGGCAAAACAATCTGCAAATTTTATATGCTGTGAATTATGAAAACAAACTCCTTTATCATATGTAACACCATCAGACAAAATTATCATTTGTTCAACATGTTCCTCTTGTATTCCTTGACTTAACCCTCCAAAAGGATTTGTCCACCCGCCTGGAGTCAATCCAGAAACAAAATCTATAGCTTTTTGTTTAACACCCTGATTTACTGACATTGGACGGGGAAATACAGGTGTAGCATAATCCCCAAATTTATAAACTTGCAACATGTAATCATCATTAACTGGTATGGCTTTGATTTGATCAATAAGTTGTTCTTTGGCAACCTCCATAAGCGTTTTACCTTGAAAAGACCAAGCCATTGATCCGGAAACATCAATAAAAAAAGTAAATTTCTTTGTAATTAGGCATGTTCCAAAAAATTTGCACCGATCTGGCATTAACCCACCACCACTTGCTCCAGAATTAATCAAGCCATCATCATTAATCATGGTGTAACCACCTGAAGACTTTGTGACAGTAAGTTGATTATTAATTTTTGGTGATTCAGCATTAATCATAATTTCTGCTCCCCTCCCTTTCTCATCTATACATAAAACTATTCCTTTAATCTCCTTCTTTTTTGATCTTTTATTACCGGAACTCATTCCACAGATAATATTGTCACCAATATTATTTTTAACTTTGTCCAAAACATCAGTTGTTTTAATATTATTAATCTCATAATATCCTAAGTCATTGAGTGATGGACCTGTTCTTTGGAGAATATAATAAGGTCCTCCTTTGCCCCTGTAAGAATTATTTTTTACTAAATTGTAAATAATAGGACAATCTTTGTTGGCCTTTACAAATTTTTTTGTTTTATATGATTTTTTTTCATTAGCATGTTCAGAAGGTATTTTCAACGCAAGAACCAAGTCTCCAGCTGGCAGTGGGTTGCATTCTTTTGGAATATCATTTGTACTGGAAATTACTTTTTGACTAATGTTTATTTCATCAACTATAAAATCAAGCGCACTATTTACTTTTCCTGCTAATTTCAGATTGACTTCATCAGATTTATTTATTTGAAGATTCATTCTCAAGAGAGATATTCCAGCTAATAAAACTATTAGAGAGACAACTCCTGAAACTATAAGTTCTGGAATAGTAAAACCTTCCTGTTTATTATTTCTATTTAAGATGAAATTATAAAATTTATAATAAAAACTATCTTTCATATTTTCAACTGGGAGGACACCAACTATGCGCTTCGCTACTAAGTTGTATGCTTGTCCACTGTTCTTTTTTATTATTTACAGTTACATCATAAGTTATTTCCGCAATACTTCTGTCCATATCAATACCCAAATTAAATGGCTTTCTTGTAACTATCCTGCGTTCAAAACGTACATTATTCCCAGAAAAGATTTTATTTCTTTTTTGTCCCTCATAAGAATTAATATTCGCGCCAGGGTTCCATGTCCTTCGACTTGCGCTTGGCAACCTAGAAAATGTATTTAAGATGTCACTGCAATATTGCGAATAATTGGTTCCTGTAGTTCTGTACTCTCCATAACCCTTCCCTTTTGGTTCATGGTAGTGTTCATGCCAAAGCTCTGACTTTAATTTTTCAATATCCCTTCTTATTTCATCATCAATAGCTTTATTTAAATTGGCTTTATATAAATTTTGCTGCCTTAAAGAAACAAAATATACTGCAAAAGTAGTGATTATGGAAAGTAGCATCATACTCAAAATAGACTCACTTATTCCAAATCCTTTGTTATCAAATAAAATTCTATATTTTATTTTTTTTCTTAAAAAAGATAATTTTCGCATTTTATTCGTTTGACCTTAAAGTATCCCATGAATCTATAAATTTACCCCTATAGTAAGGCACTCCAAAATAATATTGTGATCCTAGTTTTTCTTCTAATCTTTGCGGATATTCACTATCAAAGTCCCATGTTGTTTTTCCCGATTGATCAAAACAAGCATTTTTAACCCAGGAAGATCCCTTAAAGTTTTTATCTTTGGGTAAATCGCTTACTAACCTAAGTTCCATGCCATAATGATGAATTATTTTATCTTTGGCAGAGGCATCAAGCTTGAACGGATCAGTACCAAGATCTTTTTTCCACTTAAGCGTTCTATTAGATAATTGATCTTTCATATCTGTATTAACAAGTCTTATTTCCTGAGTATTTGAAACAGTATTTCTGTAATCAAGTAAACCTATTAAATAATATTTTTTCGTCATAGAATCCCAAACAAGAGCCATATCACGCATTAAAATATCAATGTCTGGTCTCGAAGGGACATCACCTCTTCTACCAGCAGCAATAATATAAGTATCTCCTAGTCCATGAAATCTTCTGTTCCAAGATTTCTTATCGGGTTGATCAGTATATGGTATTAAATCACCATAAATATTTCTTATAAGAATAGGAAGTCTCTCAACATTCCTTGAACTACTCGGTTTTTGCATATAAGCATATACACCTTTACTAGTTGTTATCAATGGCCATCCATTCCCAGCTCTAGAATAATATTCTGTTTTAGGTGTTGCGGTTGAGAAAGTTGTATCTGGAGCATAAACGAAGGCACTAAAAGATTCTTCTTTATTTCCAGTTGAGGCTATATTAAAGGTATTGTGTGGAATGTGATCTATATGCAAAGGTTGTCTTTGAGTAGATTTTGTGTAGTTGATACCTCCATTAGTAGAGCAAGAAAGTCTTTGTTTACCTGCTTTATTTGGTCCTTGATTAAAAACAATAATTAAATTCTCTGGTTTGCCAGAACCACACCTATCTTTTGATCCTGAGTTTCTTTTTGATTCATCAATATGACAAATTTTCCCTCCATTGCTCACATCAACAGAACCATTTACTTGGAGATATACTTTTGATTTATCTGAAGTAACTACGCCAAAGTAAGCGTCTTTCCCCCTTACAACTAAATTATCAACCAAAAATGTTCTGTCTTCATTTGTATAGGAAGTAAAACCTGTTCTTTCTAAAAAAGTACAGCTTTTAGTGTTTGTAATTAAAGGTCTATTATTATTCTTCATAATAGTTCTTAAACAAACTACATTTCCTGGCTGCCAATCACCACCAGGATTCCCCTTGGGTTTGTCATATTTAGGAATACCTGGCAATAGCAAAGGCTGAACCCAAAGACCTCCATTTTGTCTTCTGGAATCAGGGAGATTATTAACATTTTTAATTCCTGATTGACTTCGTATTTGTGTACATTCTAAATAATCTCTATTGGGATTTATATGCTTTCTCCAAATTATTGAACCTTTTTGATCGCTTTCTTTGATTTGAAAATCTCCAAGAAATAAAGATTTGTCATCATTATAATTTTCACCAACACTTAGAAATCCAAAACCGGACTCCGTTACGTTTCTAGAAATCTTAACACCTGCTCTAATCTTATTTGCGGCATTAACTTGAAGCCTATTTTTAGAAGAATAATTCAACCCTTCAAATGTTAATAAATTAGTAGCATTTGCAGTTTCATCTCCCATATAGTCTGTTGACTTAATATAAAATTTTTGAATGTTTGAATTTAAAGAGGTAGATTCTATTGTTTTTTCGCTTCCACTAAGAAGATGATTAATATTATTAGTTAATACGCTCCATTTAATATCTTTTGGCATCGGTCTTCCTCTACCAAGAGTTTCGCAGGAGGGCGCTATAGGCCTGCCTTCACAATTTGGTCCACGATTTCCGGCACACCATTCATCATTGGTATCTGACCAAAAAGTTTTAGATGGATCCCTAAACTTGCCGTAACTTTCCCTAAGCTCTCCAGGCCATTGGTTGCCATATCTCCCTCCAGCAAAGTCGGGGCATTCATTATCAATTTTATTACTAGGAACTTTGAATGAACAAGATTTTAATAGCCAATAGTAATAAAAGGCACCAGACTTACTGTTGTTAAAGAGAGTTCTGACATTATTTAATGCAGATTCAGCTGCATTTTTAGCTTGCATCTCCTTATTACTAATCTTTGATGTTGACAATCTATTAATAGAAACATTCAACAAACTAAGAAGACTAATAGATAGACCAATACCTAGTAAAAATATTTGAGTTAATGCAAAACCTTTGTTTGAAGAAAACCTAATAAAATATTTATTTAATAAAAAATTTTTGTCTAATTTATTTATATCCTTACACATTCGATTAATTTGATTAATCTAATTAACAAGAAAGTGGTCTTACACTCCCAGATCCTTTTTGAGTAGCAGTCATTTCCTGAATTCTTGTTGCCCCAGAAGTTGTGTTATAGCAACCAACGGCTCCAAGTCCTGAAGCGCTGCGAGGATACGCAAAGAAATTAATCATTGTATTTGATCTTCTATTCATGTAGATTTGGTAATTACCTGTTGGTGTATACCATCGAGAATTAGTACCGGTACTGGTGTTGTTATATAAAGCATTATTTACTGATTTGCATTGAGCATTATTATTGTACCTACAGGCTGATACTGTTACATATTCACCTATATTTCTAGGGCTTAAAGCCAATTGACCATATTCTGTGTAATAAGCTTGAGCGGCTTTTACATAAGAAGCTAACATTGACGAAGCTTCTTTTTGCTTTGCTTTTTCACTAGCATTTTGAAAACTTGGTATTGCTATTGAAGATAAGATTCCAATAATCACAACAACGACAATTAGTTCGACCAATGTGAAAGCATTTTGAGATTTAAAATTCCTTTTTGATAAATAATCAATTAATTGTTTTTTAATAGTAGATAGAGCCATTAAATTTCAGTAAACAATGAAAGTTAAAATTAATAGTAAAGAATATTGTCAATAATTACAAGTTAATACTTTGCATTAAGATAAATTTCGCTTTTTTGGTATATTTGCATACTATTTTTCAAGGTTTAGGGTTACAAAATATCGCAAGACTGTTTCCTCAAGCCTGAATTTTGTCGACTTGCATATCTTCCAGAATAAAATCTGACTTCGTTACGAGTATGGCCAGCATTAATCAAACCCATAGGGGGAGAGACAACAATACATTTTGCCCTCTGGTAATAATTTGCATCAGGACGAGCTCCAACAATAATGACCAGATCATTTCGATTACTTGGGATTGAAAGATTTCCCCTTGGAGTAAAAATAAAAGCTTGCATATTTACTTCTTGAAATACCTTATGTTCAATTAAAGGAACATTATTTTTGATATTTTTAATACTCGAACCATTCATGTCGTAGCAATTAACATTAAAGGCTTGAAAACCAATATATTTTTTTGTAATAGGATCAATATTATTTCTTAAAAGTGTATTAGTTTGCAAAGTACATCTGCCATTCCATCTACGTGTCTCTTTTTTAACAAGTTCTAAATAACTAATTAGTTCTCTCATATAAGCATTTTGTCTCTCATTATCAACCCATCTACGCGTGTTTGGAACAGAAATACTTACCAGAATGCCAATAATCGCTATTGATATCAACAACTCAGATATTGTGAAACCATTTTCGTTCTTCTTTCTATTTTTTGATCTCAAATAAAAATTAATCATATTAATTTAATTTTAAATTTCTTTAAATTCTCTCTTAAATTAATAAAGAATTTTTTTTAGGAATTGAGATGGCCAAACTATTTAGATAAGGAATTTAAACTACTATTAAAAGTATTGTTTATATCTGGTCCATTTAATCGTTGGCTCCCAATCTGCTTAGACATCTCTTTTTCATATGTTTTCCACAAATTAAAAACGCTTTTTTTTAATTCCCTATCAGTATTAGTAAACAAATTTTTGAATTGATTTCCAGGTTCTATACTTTCTTCAAAACTTGGATAGTTATCAAAATTCCTCATTAAATTATCTTCGACATTATTTTGAGATGATACGGCTATTTCATTATCAGCAGAATTAATTTTTGAATTATTTTCTAGTTTTTCCATTTCAATATTTGCTTTATTTTTTATATCAAATTTTTTATGAGCAAAAGCAAAATCAGAACCAAAATTAATTATTGGCAAAGTTAATATCACAAAATTTTTAATTATACTTTTATACATTTAATTTACTTAATTCTCATAACGCTATTTTTATGATACCAATTAATTCAATAGTTTATATTAATTTTATTCTAAAATGTAAATTATCCAATGTTATAAATGTCTCTGAATAACATTATAACTTTATCAGTACCAAACATCCCAACAGTATAGGCTGAGATAGATAAATATGGACCAAAAGGAATCCTTCCCTTTCTAGATATTAATCTCGATAATATTAGTAAGATACTAATAATTCCTCCTATGTAAATAGATAATATAAAGGTTAATAATACTCCTTTTATTCCTAACCAGGTTGATATCATAAATAGATATTTACTATCTCCAAAACCAAAAGGTTCTTTTTTAATAATCATTGAGGTAATAAAGTTAAAAATTTCAAATACTATGAAGAAAATAAATGACAGTAATAGATATTTATAAATTATTATCAAAAAATTTTCGCCAATATAGATTTTCCTATTTACTAGATTAAAAACCAACCCAGATATTGACCCAAAAAGCAATAGATTATTTGGTATGACAAGATTATCAAAATCTATTAGTGATGCTGCAATTATTAATGTTGTAAAAAAAGTAAACCCAAATAAATTTGCAAGATAATTAGGTGAAAAATAAGAAATGGAAAAAATATTTAAAGTAAAAAGTATAGCTGTTATAAATTCAATCAAAGGATAAGAAAATGAAATTTTAGATTTGCAGAATATACATTTCCCCATTAATAAAAACCATGAAAATATTGGAATATTAAAATAAAAAGGAATCTTTTTTTTGCATTTAGGACAAAAGCTACTTGGATAAATTATCGAAATTGATTTTGGATATCTAAATCTATAGACATTTAAAAAGCTTCCTACGGAGGATCCTAAAACAAATAAAAATATTGGATATATAGCACTTTCCATTTTTTATAAGATTATATTTTTAGCAATTAATTATTTTTACATAACTTACTATATATTTCTGACAATCCTTTTATAATTCTAATTTTTTCACCAAATTTATATAAGTCCTTAACTTAAAAAACAATGATTTGACTTTCATAAGCATCTTTTATTGCATTGACAATTTCAAAACAGTACTCTTTCATAAATTTATCCGAATCTTTTTTCTTTATTTTTGAATAAATTGGAAGTTTTAAAAAATTTCTTTTTAATATTGGTGAACTAATGATTAACACTTTTTATAAAAAATAATTATAGGAATTCATTATAAAAAAATTTATTTTCTTTAATACTGTATAAAGTTAAAAAAGATAAGCTTTAAGTCATAAATAAAAATTGTTAAATTTATATATTCATTTTTCAAATTTGAATTAAATGACAAGTTTTTAAGAAAGATGGTTAAATAGTTTTTTTTTAGAAAATAAAGACTATTTCATTAAAAATGATAATTTTCATAAACTTAAATTTTTCAATTTATTAAAATAATTAAAATTAGAAAATAAACTTTAATGCAATTTATATAAATATTTTTTATGAATTCATATTTACAAATTAGTGACTGCAGAAAAAAAGAAACAAAAAAAGAAAAATTAACTTGTAAAAGAGATTCTTTGAGAAAAACAAAATATCATTGGCTGAAGTTATTATCTTATGGTCCTAATAAAACACAAATTGAGTTGGTAAATATATGGCTCTCAATTTTTGCTATTAATGCTCGAAGTTTTTTAAATCCTCATTGGGTGATTGATCAAATTCAGTCTATAGAAAAGACACAATTAAGTAACTATGAGAATTTACTTTATTCGCAACTTACAAACCCTGGACTACTTGCATATTTGAATGCCTTTAGAAATAAAAAAAATAATCCTAATGAAAATTTAGCTAGAGAATTATTAGAACTTTATACAGTTGGGGAAGGTAACTTTACAGAGGAAGATGTAAAGAATACATCCTTAGTACTAACTGGCTTAAAATTAGATAAAAATGAGAAAATAAAGTTTTCTGAGAAATTTCACTTTCAAGGTTATTTATCAATCCTTGGTAAGACTGATAAATACAACCTAATGAGTCTAACCAAATGGTTAGCGAAACAGCCTTCTACCGCTGAAAATATAGCCAAGAGATTTATCAATTATTTATTGGGGGAAGAAGTAAAAAGTAATGAAATTGCAGATGTTATTAAAGAATTTGAAAAAAGTAACCTTGATTTGAGGATCTTATATAGCAGTATTTTAAAAAGCGAAAAATATTTAACTTGTCAAAAGTTGGGAACAAAATTACTTGATCCTTATTCATTAATCTCAAGAACAATTGCATTAATAGGTAGTCCTCATATAAATAATTACAAAATAAGTAACAAAATTTTAAAGCAAATGGGACAAAATTTATTAGAACCACCAAATCCAAATGGATGGCCATTTGGAGAAAGATGGATAACAAGCTCAAGGATATTAAATCGAAAAAAAGGCTTGTTAAATCTTCTCGCAGACGAGGAGATTTGGGACACAAGAAATACTCCCATAATTTTAAGAGATGACTTAGTTTCATTTGAACCTTTTAATATAAATCTGCCAGCAGAACCCTCAAGAGAAAATATTGGTAGATTAATAACCGATCCATCATGGAATTTCAGTAGGCCTATTGATTTGAATTTATATCTATGAAATTTTCTAGAAGACAATTTTTAGGTTTAACTATTTATTCTGGTTTATTGCCTTTTTATAATGAATTTACTTTTGCAAATGCCAATTTTAAATATGGAAAGAAATCTACATTAATACTAATTGAATTAAGAGGAGGTAATGATGGATTAAATACAATAATTCCTTATAAAAATCCAATTTATTTTTCTGATAGGCCGAATATATCAATTAATAATCATATTAAATTAAATTCTGAACTTGCTCTCAATCCTTTCATGAAAGAAATAATACCCCTCTGGAAAGAAAAAAAATTAACTTTTGTATTAGGTCTTGGTTGGCCTAAACCTAATAGAAGTCATTTTGTAGCTATGGATCAATGGAGCTCCGGGGATGAGACAGGTATAGGTAAAGGGTGGCTTGCAGAAATATCAGACTCCATTGAAAGTGAAGACTATCTATTATCCATTGGGCCTACAAGTTCAAATGCAATAGAAGGTGGAATAGCCAAATCATTACATTTTGTTGGTAATGAAAAAAAGATTTTTAGCAAATTGAATTATACAAATTTAGAAATTTATAAAAACAGAAAATCACTACAAACATTCTTAAATATTGAAAAATTTTCTAATAATGAAATTATTAAAATAAAAAATAAAATAAAAAATTTACCTTTAGAAATAAAATTACCAAATGGGCCATTAGCCAAACAATCTGCAATGGCACTCAAGTTGATTAATACTAATTCGCCTCCAACATTTATACATATGGAGCAAAGTGGTTATGATACTCATCAAAATCAAATAAATAGGCAAAATAAACTGTTAAAAGAATTAAGTGAAAATATTTATGCGATAAAAAGAGGTGCAGAAAAATTAAATAATAATATTGATCTAAATATTATTGTAATTAGTGAATTTGGTAGAAGATTAAAAGAGAACGGAACAAAAGGTACTGATCATGGTAGTGCATCTGTAGCTTTCCTAATAGGAGATTCTTTTACAGAAAAATTTTTAGGAAGTTATCCAGAATTAAATAAACTTGATAGTAGAGGGGATTTGATTCCAAATATTTATCCAAAAGACTTTTATGGATACATTAAGAATAAGATTTGGAATAATTAACATTTTTAAGAAATTTATTAATTCAAAAATTTTTTCTCAAAACGGAGACCTTATCATCATTGGCAAAAGAGTAATTCAATTGCTGATATAAAAAGTTTTATAGATTGAAAATTCTCTCAAATTGTTTTATTAATTTAAGCTAATTTAATTATCGAAAATAGATAATCCCAATTATTAATAGGGGAGCAACAATAAAAATATGAAATAAATTAAATAAGTTTCTTTTTGATAATTTAATAAATTCAATAAGTATGGCGACAAAAATTATCCAATAAATTATTACTGGAAATTTTATATAAAAGTTTGTAAAATTTTCATTTATTACAATATGATTTAATAGATCACTATAAGGAGGTCTAAGAATAATGTAAGTTAGAAAAATATATTCCCAAAATATAAGGCTTTTATATTTTAGTGTTTTTCTATTTGTAAAATATGTTTTTATAATTTTCATTCAAAAAAATATTAGCAAAATGCGTTGTTATAAAGAGTGTATGTTGAAACACTATAACTATTTTCAGTCAACTTACTGCCTCCAGTTTGAGAGTTAAAACAGGCTATCGAGCTCCAATTACCATATGGACTATTGTAATGTGGTGTTGCAAATAACTGAACGTAATAACCATAAGTTCTATATTGTATTTTGCAATGTCCACTTGGAGAAGGCCAATAAGTATTCCAATTTCCAGATCCTCCAATTAATCTTGTTGAGGCTTTAACTGGAGCAGAGTTCTTACAATCTTTTGGATCATTATATTTGCAAGCTAAAATGCTAAAGACGCCCTCATTTTCTAAATCGTATAGAGAAGGTAGATCATTATATTTTATAAAATATGCTTGAGCTGCTTTTTTATAAGAAGATATTTGAATTGTACATCCCGAAGAAATTACATTTCCTAACCAATTCTTCAAACTGATACTTATCAATCCCGCTAATAAACCAATTATGCTTGTTACAGTTATCAATTCAATTAGAGAAAATCCCAGATTCTCTTTGAAATGAGCTTTAAACATATATTTCTATCCTAAGTAGTAGTATTTATAATTTGATAAATAAAATCTTTTAAATTTAAAACATGAAAAATATGAAATAATATCAAATAATTTAGTATTAAAAATTTTTACATTCTAAGACTAAATAATTTTTTGATCATCCTATTTTCTTTTGAAGATATATTTTCTACTAATTAATTATCTTCATTTAAATCAGAATATTCAATTTCTTTAGATTCTAAATTTGAAGATGCATTTAAGTAATTATTGCTAGATTTATCTATTGCAATTAGTAATCCGCCAATTAATGATAAATTTCTAGTAAACGCACCGAAC